>ENA-UONT01000279-UONT01000279.1-human-gut-metagenome-genome-assembly--contig:-CS20-NODE-279-length-69544-cov-8.306696_pt1 | contig 69544 bp, 59 predicted proteins | sample MGYA00242459_ERZ724006 | MGnify/ENA metagenome assembly ERZ724006 | reverse complement strand
AAAAATTTACGGCTACATGACAAGTGGGTATCGCGAATTCAGGTATATTGTTATCGACGAGGCAACACAGACTGTTGACTATTGGGGCAGAACCAATATGCTGCACCCCCAATCCATGGCATATGATTATTCAACCAATACGATGTATGCAGTTGCCTACGCAAGCCAATCGAGCAGTAAAAATGCATTATATAGTGTGGATATTGATACGGGCGACTTGACAATGATCGCGGAGCTGTCAGAGAATGTAACAGAAATTGCTGTATCACTTGACGGAAAGATTTACGGCTTTTTGGCTCATACAATCAATGAAATTGATAAGACTACCGGTGAAGTTACGAGACTGTTCTACTTTCAGGCGCCGGATGGATACAGTAAGATACCTTGGAAGGCTGTCTGCGATTTTCAGACGGGCTTGTTTTATGTACTCTATGAATCCAGAACCAATTCACAGGGCAATATCAATCATAATTTATACGAAATAAATGTGGATGAGCATACGGCGAGGTCCTGCGGCTATGTTACAATTGCACCTACCGGAGTTGATGACATGTACATTAAAAACGATATTGAACTCCCTCCGAGAGAAAAAACAAAGTTTACCATAACTTTTGTTGACAGCATGGATGGTTCCGTGATCGGCACGGCTCAATACGAGGTCGGCACAACACTCGATGAAGCAACCTTCCTCACTCCGCCCGAACATGAGGGCTACGCTTTTACCTGCTGGGAATACGATGAGAACTACGACGGCGAATATCTTCTCTACGACATTACGGTTACAGCTTACTACCATGAGGTGGAAGCTCCTGCAACGATAATCGTAAATAACTGCTATGAAGTAGGCAGCCGTTCGTATGCTGATTGGGTTACCTACACGATAGCCTATACGGTCAACGGCAAAGGGTACAGCATCCAAACATATGAATACGGTGCGGCTATCATAACTCCCGCGTATGATGTACCCGAAGGATACACATTCTCGGGATGGAGTGTTCCCGAAACAATGCCTGCCGAAGATCTGGTTGTTGACGCAACATGCACGATCAACGTGTATGAAGTTACCCTGATTGACGGCTTTAACGGAGATCCCATTGCTGTTCTTTATGTCGTGCATGGACAGGATGCGGTGCTTCCCGACGCGCCCGAACACGCCGGCTATATCTTTGACCGCTGGGACGGCGATCCCATCAATGTTACGGAAGACCGAACCATTACGGCGTGCTATTGGATGATCGGCGATGTGAACCATGACGGTGAAATCACAACATATGATGCTTTGCTGATTATGAGATATGCACTCGGGTTGGAAACCGAGGGCAATGAACTCATTATGGACTTTAACGGAAACGGATGCGTTGACTCACTTGATGCGCTTCTTGTGCTTCGCAGGAGCATTGGCGCAGCATAACCGTATCGCTGACCACGCCCTTCTCGATGACCTTCACGAGGTTCGCAAGGCTTTTCTCCACTTCCCTGCGCTTCGCTTCCAGCGCTTCGAGATACGCGGTGTCGTTGTGGCTCTTCTCGTAATACTCCGCCGCATCCAGAGCGAGCGCCGTCACGTTCTCCTCGTCGTCAACGATGTTGTGCAGGGCGAACAGCACCATGTCCTCTAAGTCCTGCTTGCGGGCCTTGTGCAGGTGGCACTCTTTCCTGCGCTGGGCGGAGCAATAGTAGTAGTAATACGTCCGTCCGGTCGCACTCGTACCGGACATGCCCTGCATGGTGCTCCCGCACTCACCGCAATAGAGCTTGCCCGTAAGCCAATAGCGCGGAGCCTCGTTCTCGTCCATGCCGTGCGCCCGCTGGGAACCCTTGCGCTTGTTCTCGGCGAACCGCCTTTGCGCCCTGTCGAAAGTCGCCTTGTCGACAAGGACGGGCATTCCGTCCTCGACCACGATGTCGCCGTGGTGATACTCGCCGATGTAGGTGCGGTTCTTGAGCATCTTGTTCAGCATGTTCACGCTGAACTTCGCGTTCCTCGGCGTGCGCAGGCCCTGCGCGTTCATCTCCTCGGCAATGGTCTTCAGCGGCTTGCCCGACGCGTATTCCCTGAACGCCCACTGCACGAACGGCGCTGTGTTCGGGTCTGGGATGTACTTCTTCGTGGACCTGTCCACGTATAGCCGAACAGCTTGTGGCCGTTGTACAGGGCGTGCTGCGCGTTGTAGTCCATGCCGCGCTGGATGTTCTGCGACAGCTGGCGGCTGTAATACTCCGCCATGGCCTCCATCAATCCCTCGATGAGGACGCCTTCGGGTCCCTCTGTCGGGATATTCTCGGCAAGCAGGTGAATCTCGCATCCCGCGTCGCGGATTTTCTTCTTCGCCATCGCCAGAACGTATTTGTCGCGTCCCAGACTGTCGGTCTTCCACATGATGAGGGTATGAGGACGGATTTTTGCGACTTCCGACAGCATCTGCTGGAACCCCGGTCGTGCGTCCGTGGTGCCGGATATTGCCGCGTCATCATACTCCTGCACGATTTTGAAGCCCGTGCGCATCCGCCCATTCGTGGGCAAGCTCGCGCTGCTGTTCGATGCTTGCGTCGTTCTGCGAGTGGGACGAGAAGCGATAGTACGCTATCGCAAGGTTGTTGTCGTTCGGTGCGAATCTCTTCTTACGTGCCATAGGTTCACCCCCTCCCGTAATTTCTGCTTATAGGCTTTCACGTTAATTCCTCCTATATGATGAATTGTGTAAATACGCATTTAATTATAAAGCCCGCCGCCCAAAAGAGCGACGGGCTTATTCTTTTACGCTCCGACAACCCGTCTGGTCGTCGCTATCAGCTTATCCTTGTACTTCGCCACATCGGCAATCGCCAGCTTCTCAATGGTGCGGATATAACGCTCCATGCAATCGAAATCGATGTCGCCGCCCGATGTGGCTGGGAGGCTGACTTCGCAGGTCTTCACCCTGTCCCACGTGGCCTTCTTGTCATACGAAAACTGCTCCTTCGTAATCTTCTCTATGCACTTCGCCATGTACAGGAGGACTTCAACAGACTTGGCTTCCACCATAGGCTTAATCAGGTATGCATCCCATAACACGCCTACGGCCTGTGGCTGAGCATAGACGGTACCAGTAGCGACCGCGCCGTTCTGGATAACGTCAATACACATCTCCTGTGTGCTCCAGTCAGACTTGCGTCCGTAGAACATGATTCCGTTGTCACCGACCTTCGCGTTTACCAAAGGGATGCAATACGCTTCATTGGGAACAGTTGACGTATCGCGTCTCTTGTCGAAGTCCGCCTTCTTGCATTTCGCTTCGACCTTGTTAAACACATCGCTGACCTTAAATGTCTTGAAGACTATCTGCCCATTCCCGAAATCAGCTTCCGAAGCGCCTGTTTCGTGAGATGCGGATTCTGGAGAGAGAGAGAGAGTATTTCCTTGTCCTCGTCGGTCAGCTCGTAGTCATCAAGACCGGAGGCGACGAGGTAGACATCAAGCTCGGCGATGCGCTCCTGCTCAAGCTCGGCGATGCGCTCCTGCTCAAGCTCGGCGATGCGCTCCTGCATGTACTTATAGTCTATGTCTTTGACCGTATACTCATGGTCAGGATTGCTCGACTCAACAACCGGCAACTCAAACTTTGCTGTTTTCGCTACGGACCAATGCCTCGCATATCCAAGGCAGGGTATTGCTTTCTTCCAACAAGTTATGATATACAGCAATACTTCATCAGACATCTCGACCAATGGAACAAGCACTTTTACGTTATCCATAACGCAAAAGTCCTCGTGCACGATATTCATCGTCCGCGTATGGTCGCCAAACACAAGGTAAACTGGCGTTTCTTCTGTAATCTTGAACAGTGGCTCCTTGTCTGCAAATCCAACGCGCCCATTATTACGGGTGTCTGAAGAATAAGCAGGAGTTTTGCCATCAGAGACCAACTCAAGTTTTGACATCTTGAAACACTGAGGCAGTAACTTGAACAAATCCGAATAAACAAATCCCTTATTCATCTACGCTCACCTCGCCTTTTAAAATTGCGCCTACTTTCCACGCAAGATAATCGGCAACGGTCTTCTTGAAGTCCGCCTCCGTGGGCGTGGTGTCAATCTTCTTGTGCTGGTTGAACGTCCAATCGTTCCCGTCCAAGGAGACCGTATCGCGGATGACGAGACTATTCACCTCGGTGTAATAGCTCGTCTTGGGCTTCTTGCCAAGACAGATAGCCGCCACCTCGTCATAGCGCTCCAGCGCATGGTCGGTGTTGCGCAGGTTGACCTTCTGCGTGGACTTTTTGCGGTTCTGGCGAGTGTAGCCGTCCTCTGAAAAGTCGATAAACGTTACGACATCATCGACCTCATGCGGGCGGTTGACCTGAAACAGATAGATTGCCGTCTGAACGGACGATTTGCCGCTGAACAGGTCATCCGGCATATGCACGCTCGCAATAAGCGTGTTCTTCTCCAGAATCCGCTTCGCGTACACGTCTCCCTGACCACTTCCGGCGTTCTCCTGAATCAGCACCGCGCCGTACCCCGTCTCCATGCGCGAAAGCGCCTCATCAACGAAGATAAGACCCTTACCCGGTGCCGAGTAGGGCGGATTCAGCAGGAATACGTTCGCCGGGAATGTGTCCTTGTGACTCTTGATGAACTTCGGGCCTTCCTTGTGCGAATCGCCGCAGATAATCTGTGAAGACCCGTCGCCCATGAGAATCATGTTCAGAACGGCAAGAATGTAGATGTTGCCCAGAATCTCGATACCGAGCAGCTGGTTGTGCTTGATATTCTCGACCTTGCTATCCAGCGTCTGCGTGTCCTTGATGCGCTTCTTCGCATCGTCAATCATGATTTCCATGGCGGATACGAGAAAACCGGACGACCCCATACAGGTGTCCCACACAAACGAATCCTTATCCGTTCTCGTAATTCGCGCCATTAGCATGGTCACAAAGCGAGGCGTCAGTACCACATCGTTGAGCTTGTCGTTCTCAATCGCCACCCAGTCGTTCAGACTGTTCAGAATCTTTCCAGTGAAATCCAAGTGGATGTTGCTTTCGAGAAGCGGCAGGATGTCCTCCTTGACCTGCTTGTAAATGGACTTGATAACGCTTTCGCCGTTCACGGGCTTCCAGAGGTCGCGCTTCTCGAACACGGGCTTCAGATAGTTCAGCACCATGTTGACCTTGTCGACCGAGCAGTTCTTCTTGCGCAGGAACGCCTTCGTCCTGCGTAAGACGATGCTCCCGTCGTTGTCATCATGGTCGTCGTTGCTGTAGAAGTCAGCAACTTCCAGCGGCTTCACGCCCTCCGTCGTAAGCCCCGCCATGATGAGACCGCAGAACAGGTACAGCTTCTCGTTAGTGCCCAGCAGGGTCTTGATGCTCGCATCGTCGTAAATCCTCTGATGGATTCCCTTGATGCTCTGCTCCAGCAACTCCTCTTTATCGCGCTTGAGCTTATCCTTCTCGGCATCCGTCAACGAGAGCTTGTCAAGCTCGGCAAAGAACGTGTCGATGTTTGGCTGCTTCATCTGCACGAAATCGAAGTCAACAAGCTCCTTCGGAACTCGGTCGTTTTTCTTCGACACGTAGTAAGCCTTGACCTCCGGGTCCTTGACACGACCCTCTTCAAGCATCGAACCATTGATGCCGACGATGATAGCCTCGCTATATGTGCCTTCGTCCAGAATCGCCAGACCGTAATGCAGAGCGCCGTTCACGGCGAACTGCTGCACGGCATGGTTCGGATTCTTACCGCCGCTCACCAGTTCAATATCACCGTCAGGCGTCAGCTTCTCCAGCTTACCCTTCGTGCCTTTAGCCTCAATCATCACAGGGATATCTCGTCGTGTTTTGTTTTGCAACAAAAGCTGAATGTCCGGGTAATTCACGCCAGAGCCACCAGACTTCGAATCCGCTTCCCTGAGCGCCTTCGTAATGGAACTGTTAATCTCTTCGGTCTTGCCAAAATGCCGTATTCCATAGTCATCCAAGAGCGACTTAAAGTGCTCCTCGACTTTTTCTTCAATGCTTTTCGCCATTTACTTCTCCACCTCCTCAATGTGCTCCTGCACCCACTCATGAATAATCGCGGCAATCGTCGTCTCGTGCTCCGCAGCCATCATCTTGAGCGCCTTCTTGTCGCTCACGGTGAGCGACAGCGAGAGCGTCGTGCGCTTCTCGTCCGCCGTCGTGTCGGCGACGACGGCCTTCTCTATCTTCTTCTGCTCGGCCTCGCGGTCGGCAGCGTATTTCTCGAATATGTTTGCCATGGCTCGACCTCCTTTAATCATTTACACATTTGCACAATTATACATCATAGAGACGCATTTGTCCATACGCAACACGCCTCTGACCTGCGGTTATTCCTTCGGGAATCCCGCAGCCTCACGTACCATGCCCACCAGAGCGAGAGTCGCCTTCGCCGCCTTGCCGCGTCGGTCGAACTCGACCACGGACTTGCCGGCGGCTCCCGCCTGAACGAACGCCTCGGACTGGGGCAGCGTGGCCACCGTCTGGTCACCCGCCAGACCCTCGAACCACTCCATGAAGTCGCGGGACGCCTTGAAGCGGTTCCACCCGTTCATCACGTAGACAATCTTCGCGTGGCCGTTCTTGAACACCGCCTTGCGCATGCGCATCAGCGGCTCGATGTTGACCGTTACGTTTTTAACAATAATAGTCTTTTTTGCCAAACAGGAGCGTTTCAAACTCGTTACAAGGAGCATATAAGCCGATACTCATTTTTTTTGATATAATTCCATCGCTTTCTTTTTCCGCAGTCGGATCTACCGATTGAATCCAGTCGATTATCTCCGGACACTTCAGCGTGAGTTCTTTTCCGTTTACAATTACAAGCGTATCTGAACAGATTTCAATTGCCTCTAAGGCATTTTCAGCAGAGTAAAACAATTGAAAACAGCCGTAGTCATCAGTTGTATTCTTGCTGGAGCTGCTTTTTTTAAATTCGGCATAATCATTACCGAACGCATGTCTTACAACAGTGCGATCTGTTCCAAACGCAACTCCGTTAACGGATTCGGTTAATTGTATTTCGAGTTTTTTCATTAAATTTTGCCTCCTTGTTCCAACTTGTCTACGTATTCAAGCATTTCCTTAATTTGTGCATCGTATTTATCGCCGAATTTCCCTCTGATATCATCGATATCCATTTGAATTGCTCCTCTGAAATCACCTTTATCTATCAGCTCCTTTTGTTTCGCTCTATACTCTCGCGCCTCTATGGAGTTTCCGCAACTGGCTGTCTTGCGATGGTCCTCTTTTTTCATTTCGATGCAAGGTCCTTCCGTGCGATCCAAAGTAGAAATTGCATCGGCCGGCATATGGTGCGCTTCCACATTCTCATGTTTGTTTTCCTGAGAGTAATTTTTTACGTCTTCATAGCTTCCGCCGCCATACTTGACTGGGTTGTTTTCTTTATCGAACTTGCTGTCCCAATATTTTTGCGCCTCGTGTGATGTCATTTTGCTTTGAGGCTCAATGCATTTAAAACCGTCCGCAGTTGGTTTCTTCATTTCCGTCAATTCGAAGGATCTATTAATCTCAAGCATTAAAACACTCTCCCTTCTTTGCTGTAAATCTCTGTGAAACGGCAAAAAATGTTCTGATACGCTGAATCCCGCAACGATTGCTCGTAGAGAATCATTGATAATACCAAATCAATTTGCTCACTCGAATAATTCGTGATTAGCGGTTTCAAACCGGACACCACGGAATGAACCCAGTCCATTATTTCGGAGCAATGCTCGGAAGCTTTGATAGCTTCTCCGGCGGCGAAAAAATCATAGACCAGATGTCTCAGTGATCCGAACGCATTCTCTTCAGAAGAAGATATATATTCGATGAAATCTCGCTTCACGTTTATATCCAGTTTTGACTTAATAATCATGAATTTCAACTTTATAAGATCTTTACGATTTTTTTGTTGAAATATCTCCCTGTTCATAATGCAGTCGAGCAGCGACTCAGCAGCCATACTTCCATCATAATCCGTCTGCGGTTCTTCATTATCGGGCGAATAAGAATACATTTCCTGCGGCGTTTCGAATTTGTTTACTTTGCACAGAACGGGCTGTATCCACTCATTCTGATAAATTGCCGCAACACCGCACGGCAGTTTTGCCAACTCAACAATTTGATCATCGTTCAAGTTTGCTGCTCCGCCCACAAGCTCACGATCGCTGCGATCCGGAAGACGCATTATAATCTTGGTATTCGTATTTCGAATTACGGAAAGGTCAAGCAACCCCGGAGCTTGATCCGCAATGATGAAACCCTCTCCGTAAGTACGCATTTCCGCTATGGCGTTGGCAAGCATTTCAACGCTCTTGCCCATCAGATTGGCACTTTCGGAAGAAATCTCGGTTGACGTACGTTTCAGCAGGTTATGGGCTTCTTCAAGAACCGTTATATGATTCAATTCCGAATTCATCCCCGCTGCGCCTGCCATGCGATATTCCTGAAGCTTTAATACAAGCATTCCCATAATAAGCGACTTTGTTTCGGACGAACCAACCCTGCTCAAATCAATGATCACATTTCTGTCAAACAGCTCCCTGTCTGAAATATCATCACAGGTAAAAATCATGCCGTTAATGCCGTTTGTAAGTGATTGTAATCTTGTCAGCAGTGAACCCTTATAAGCACCTTTGTTCTCTGCGTCATACTCGCTTGAATCAATAATCTCTCTGATATTTCTTGCAACATCCGCAAAAGACGGATACAGCATTTCTTTGTATCGATTTTGGGAAAGGGTAAGATTCCAACCGCAGTCCGCATACGACTTCTCAACGGCGCTTTTCAATACGGCGGGCATGGCTGCATACATCGGCCAGCAAACATTAAAAATCTCAACCAATCTGTCCAGATGTTCCAAAATATGTATGCCCTGAGGGAAACTGAACGGATTGATTCTCAGCAGCGGACTGACTGCCGGATTGGTTCCGTACACATACACATCATCCTGCGTTCCGAAAACATGCTTATACTCGCCTTTTGCAGGTTCAACAACCATGAACTTGACATTCTGATTCAAAGCTTCGTTAAGAAGCTGATAAACGGTGTTGCTCTTGCCGGAACCGGTACTGCCGGTAATAAAAGTATGCGATGCAAGAGAACTCTTCGCCAGTCGAACATCGGTTTTTTCAATATGATTCATATGAAAAATTTTACCGATGTCAAGCTCGTTTTTTACGGTTGGTGCCGAGTCGTAAGAAACGATGTTTCTGCCGAATTCGGCGCACTCAATAACCGGAAGCCCGGCAACGGACTTTCGGGGGAAGTTAAGGGAGTATGCCAATTCTTTGCCCGAAAGACCGGTTGTTGCGGTTACAATTGTCGGATATACATTGTAAGTCGGGTCCTTCTGCGCAATGCCTGGATTTAACCCAAACAAAGGGTGGCGCAGTTCACGAAGGTAATTGCAAATTTCCCGGGCGTCATCACTGGTTTCACCCATATCGCCGCGCCATAGGTTAATTGCGGACTGCGACATATAGGATTCTTCGCCTTGTGTCAGCGCAATATAAGAATGTGCAACATTGTTTGCCGTATTTTCATCTTCACTGAGAACATAAGCCGCAAAGTCCCACATACCCAAAGCGGTGCTGAGTTCCAATCTCTTCATTTGAGACTCAAGGAGCTCAAGCGCATGTTTAATATTGTAATTCACAAAGCTCTGAGTGATGCCTTCACTCTTGCCTATCGTTGCGGTAACTGTTGAGCTGCGCGCAAAATTGGCACCGAAATTAGCACCGAAATTGACACTTCGGAACGCACCTGCGGTTCTTGACAACGAGTTGCTGACTGCCCGCCCGAGAGTTTTTGCAACAGCACGGCCGACGGACGAGTTCACCGCTTGGTTGGTCAAGGCGGAAATTGCCGTGCCTGCGGATTTTGCAATTGCCTTACCTGTGGATTCCGATATGCTCTTTGATACGGAGTCCGATATTCCCTGCGTCACCGCATCCGAAGCATTCGTTCCGATTTGGCTTGCTGTGCTGCTTTGCAATGTCTGATTGCAGTTCGCCTCTACGCCGAATACTTCCAACCCAACGCTGGCTGAAACTCCGAGTGTTTCGGAGTCTCCGACTGTATCCGTTTGCGAGGAATTTACTCCCTGAGTGTGGGTGCTGCTGCTCGTTTCGGCGGTGCCGGTTGTGTCCGTAACGGAACTTCCCGTTGAATCTGTCACGGATTCTCCGATTGAGTCCGTAACTGTTTGCCCGGTCGTATCTGTGACACCGTCGTTTGTGGAATCGGTTTCCGTCCCGCCGGTTGAGTCCGTGACACCGTTTGTATTGGTTGTTGCTTGATTCTGTCCGTTCTGAATGCCTGCGCTTGCACCGATATTTATGCCTACCGTAGCGGAAGAACCGGCGGAATTCTGTTCGGTGTATGTAAAATTCGTTGTCCACGACGCGTAGGGAGCAAGCCCCGAATACATTTCGGAAAGTTTGAGTTTTCTGTTGTCAACATCGTGAACAGGTGTTGCAAGCAAGATAATGATGTATTCTTTGGCACGCTTGTCCGGAACGATGCCGTCAAGCAATTTTTCTATTGTTTGACTGATAAACTTTTCTGACTTTTCCGCAGGCACGTTGGAAGCAATTGCAACGGAATACGGAATATCATTCCGAAGGCAGGGCAAAACTCCGATGCCAACCTTATCCGACCATTCGGAACCCGGAAAGTTGCCGCGGATCGCATCTGCCAAACGAGCCTTGTAGTTTTCGGAGTCAATGTTGTTATCTGCATTCTGCGTGTTGGTAACAGCCAAATACACATGCGTCGATTCGTATGTTCGGTGAAAGACCAAAGAAATATTGCACTTATCGTTGGATAAAACTTGGTAGACATTTATAAGTTTCTCGATGCTGTTTTCGTTTTTGTCGGTTACCCACTTGGTTATATTAAAAAAACGAATGTTCCGCGCCGTATCAAAACTTGTACCGTATTCAAGCTCCCTCTCGATCGGAACATACAATTCCTTGAGCTGGGTAAGATACGATTTATAAATTTCAATGCTGTTTGCCGCAAGAAGCCGTTCTGTCAACTCCTCTGCGCTGCTGTCCGTCGGGTCCGGCATTTGAGAGAGATACTCATCTCTTTGCTGTTGAACCTTTTGCAGCTGTTCCGGGCTCAATGAAGACAGCCTTGAAATACCATCGGCCACTTTGCCGCCGGCTCTGGAAAGTAAACTTTTCGCATTCATTATTCAATCTCGCTTTCTGTGAAAATAGTCTTAGTTAACTTTGAACGAATCAATATTCTTTCCAGTCCATCATCCTTCGAATTTGCTCCGAGTACTCCCGAAGTTTCAGCTTTCTTGATTCAAGTTCCGCAATTCGTTCCGTTTCTTCTCTTATTATTTCAGCTTGGTTATAAAGCTGCGGACTGAATTCAACAATATTCTCGATTACAGTATCGAGCAAATTGTTCATCCATTCGTCAAAGCTGTTTGCATGGCTGCTTTCAAATGAGTTATAGATTTGCTGAACCATCAACCGCAGCTCGCTGTTAAAACGTTTGGTCAGCTTGTCGATATTAATGCGGTTTGTGTCGCCGAAAAATTTGTAAACGAACGCCGCTTTCTCGAAAATCGATTCCGCATGATTCTCGAAAGCCAATGCCTGATACTGAATGATAATGCCTGCAAGCTCACTGCGCTCTTTCTCGTTCAGTGCTGAGGATTGCGTCACGATTTTTGCCATCGCATCTTTGAAGCAGGATGTTCTGTTTTCCCAATATGCGCGGGACTGCTCCTCAAGAAGCGTTTGCGCCTGTGTGACATAGTCTGTAAATAAATCCTTCACGGCATTCATAAGTTCATCGGAGGAAATGCGGTCAACTTCTTTACGGGTTTCACGCAATTCTGCTTCATTGTCACGAATAGCTTTCGCATCCTCGAAAACGCGCTTTCCGGCTTTTTTAATGGACGGAAAGACTCCTTCCTTAGGCATGTTTGAAAAGTATTTAAGGAAGTTGGCCCCAAGGGATCTCCTGGAGTCACGCAACTTGTTTTTGCGTTCCTCCACAGCTTTTGAATCGGCATTTATGCGAAGAAATTCTTCTTCCTTCTCCTTTAGTGTCGCCGCATCAACCGCAACATTGACTTCATCAACATACTGAGCCATGTGCCCCGCATAGTTTTTCAAAAACTCTGCTTTCATTTCCTGACTTTGCTGTTGAATTTCAGCGATTAAAGCTTGTTTTTCTTTTTCAAGATTTACATGAACGCGCTCGCGGTATTCTTCACGCTTTCCGGTTGCAGCGGCAATTTCTTCCGATGTGATTCGAATAACACGGTCTAAAAACAGCCGGGATTGCTGGCACTTATTGTAAGGCGAAAAAACGTCTGCAAATGAACTGACAGCCTGCTCAACACTGTACAACCCACTGTTTGCATACACCAGGTTTTTATTTTCGGCGCAGCGTTCATTATAGCGGCGTTTGATTTGCTCAGGCATAATGTTGTAACGATACAACTGTTTATAGAAGCGAGATGACGGATTGGAGTATTTGTTGTACTGATCCTCAAAAATCTCTGCATTGTGATCATCAATAAATCTCTGGTCGTTCTTTGCTCCCAAACCCATGATGGATGACACAAAATACAAACCGCCTGCATACATTTGTCTCGGTATTGCAAGACTCAGAATACGATCCTGATCATCTTCGTTAAAACCGTCCTTTTTGAGCGATGCAGCATCAGCCTTGTTTACAACAATCATGGTAAAGCGATTATCAAGCTCCTTCATATTGTTAATTGCCTGATACAGTTTATCATTATCGGTGCTGTCCAGAGTATTAAATTCCGAAACAAAAATCGGCAAGCCGTTCGACAAATCCTCCATCGCTTTTTTTAACACATGGTAATGATTCAGGTTTGATGCGGAGTTCGATCCGGGAGTATCGAAAATCACAAACCTCTTCTTAATGTCCCAATTTCCGTCATCATCAAACGGAGCATCAATTTCGATCAGATCGGAAATTTCTTCTCCTGCTGTCCGGTTGGCATATGCATTTATAACACTTAGAACGCGATGCAGCTTTAACGGAATGCTCTCACGCTCAATTTCACTCAAAACGCTGTTCAAATGTTCTGCCAGCGGATTGTCGTGACTGTCAGTAAGGAATTTATAGCTCTCTGCAGAGAATCGGATTCGAACACTCCTGCCGTCAAATTCGAATTTTACCACTGCTCTGTCACTCTGATCCGATTGCGCAATTTTATAAATCTTAGCCGTGGTTGGTTCATCGCTGCTCGGCAGCAGTTCATATCCTACCAATGCGTTAATAAAAGTGGACTTTCCGGAGCTGTAATTGCCTATTACGCAAATTGGTATAATGTCATTGGATGCATCGGAGAATTTATCAAGTTCTCTCTGAATTTTGCTTTTGTCTGAAACGCTTTCGGAAACAAGGGGAGCGAGTTCTTTGAAAACATCAATAACGTCATGGAGGATATCACGGGCATTTTCAAGACATATCGGAGATCTGCTCAGTTTCGCTCGGTCCGAGTATTCATTGTCGCTGCAAACAGATTCAAGCTCATGGTATTCGTCGTCGGTCCCCTCGAACACAATCTCAACCTTTTCAGAACCTGCATAATATGCGCCGATAATTGCATCAACAATTTGTTTGACCTTAAACGGGAAGAAACCAACCGCAAAGTCTTTTTTTAACAGAGGGCTGTTGGGGCATGTATTAACATCAATACTTATCCACTCATCCAAAGCCTCATCCCATGTCTTGAATTCCGTCTTTTTATGATACGGGTTGCTCTTAATCTTTATCTTCACTGTTATTTCCTCCTCCTCGCAGATAATGCATTAAAAACGCGAAATCCACATCAAATATTTCACATCTGTACATATTCTCGGTGTTTTGATTCACGTTACGAGTTTCACGGCACATCGAACAGCAGAAACATTAAGCTGAGCAGGAACTGCATTCACACCGATGCAATACTTCCGTGTTTCCGATATTCGGCACAAAATTACCCTGTCGAAACCTCATAGCATGAGATTTAAAAAACTTTTCAGTCCGCAGGCTCGCGTTCGCGCTCGCGGCCGAATCAACCGCATCAATTGATTTGCCGCATAAAGAATACTCCTTCACGATCGCAAAACATTTTGTGCTCTTTTTCGGCAGAAACTGTCTTTGTTCGATATTGTTATTATAACATATTCATAAATAGAATGGTAGACCGATTAACTATATTTTCATTGTTTTTTCAAACGAGCTGACCGGCAAAACAATCGTGCGTATGGTTTCAATGCAGGTGATCCGCTTCGAATGCAGACAGGAGCGGTTTCCGAAAACTCTGCTCCGAAAAGCATCATCAGAAACAAGTGGGATGCAGCCATTGCCGGAAAACGGTGGTGAGTACGTTCACGACTTACATGCCAAGCAGTCTTGCGGTATAATCTTGTTGAGGTATAAAGTCCTCTTTGATGAGTTTGGTTTTTCTGCGCCGTATTCTTCATCAATTCGGAGAGTTTTGCCTTAACTCTTGATCCCCATATTTGGTATAGCGCCAATTTAAACAGCCCCGTTCCCGCATTTGCGCGGGTTCGGGGCATTTTGATACAGTCGAAGAAAGGTTCGATTATTTACCTGAAATCATAAGCTTTTCAACGAGGAGACTCGGAGAGCCGACTCTGCCGCCGCCGGGAAAGCCGAAACGCAGGTCGCTGCCTGCGGCGATAACGGAATTCATAAGCGAGAGAAAATTGCCGGCACAGGTAATCTGGTCAACGGAACGGATGACACTGCCCTGTTCAACAAGCAGTCCTTTTGCAATCAACGAAAAATCGCCGCTGACGGGATCGAGTCCGCTGTGAAGGCCGCCGAGTTCGGTAACGACAATTCCGCTGTCAAGTTCGGAAACAAGCGTATCATAGCTCTTTTCGCCTTTTGCAATGAAAAAGTTGCTGGGAGAAACTCCGACCGGAGAGGCGACACCGGCGCGTCCGGCGTTGGAGGTGGAGGCAATACCCGCCTTTCGTGCGGTTTTAAGATTGTGAAGAAAGCTCTTAAGTATGCCGTCTTCAACAACAACGGTTTTTACGGAAGGTGTTCCTTCGGCATCGAATGCGCGGGGATTATCCTCCTCGAACGGATCGTCAATGATTGAAATGCAGGGATTTGCTATGCGCTCGCCGAGTTTGTCTTTCAACAGGGAAAGTCCCTTTTGAACGCTGTCTGCGGAGAACATGCTCGAAAAAGCGGAAAGCAGATCCGTTGCTGCATCGCTGCGCAGAAGGACACGATATTCACCGGAATCAATGGCAGAAGCATGGAACTGCATCAGTGCATTGTCGACACTCTCTTTGATAATGTCCCCGCAATCCAACATGCCTGAGCCGAATTTGAAAGCAAAACTTTCGCGCTCGTCTTCACCGATGCGCAAAATCGGTTCAATGACAGCAACGGAGTATTTGTTTTCCTTATCGGCACAAAGTCCGTACGTGTTATGGATGCGCGTGGTCTCAACGCCCGTTTCAACCGCACAGTAAGCAACACGGTTTACTCGGTCGTCAAAATCGAGAGTATCGCGTTCAAGTCTCAATGCAAGCTCGATTTTTTTGCTTTCGCTCATGTCCGCAACAGGGTTCTGCTTTTGATTTATTGTCGGATACTCGCATTTGCTCTGCATGGGGTTTTCGTCATTGTTTTCAATAACACGGGCATTGTCGATTGCACTTTCAACAAGAGCATCGGCGTTGTCGAAAACTTCGGTGTAGGCATAACCCGTTTTGCCGCCGAAAACGACACGCAGATTGAGTCCGCAAGCGTGTGCGGAGGTGTATTTGCTGATTTCGGAATTCAGCACATTAACCGAAAAGGACTCATCTTCACGGAAGAAAACTTCAGCGGCTTCACAGCCTTTTTCAAGTGCAGCCTTAAAGCAGGCTTCTTTAAAGGATTCAAAAGTCATTACAGCGCGCCTCCTTTGCCGCCGACAGTGATTTCACTTACGCGAATGCGCGGCTGGCCGACATTTGTCGGAATGCTGCCGGATGATGAGCCGCACATGCCCTGACCCATCCACATCCTTCTGCCGATGCGGTCGATTTTCATAAGAACGTCCGCGCCCTTGCCGATGAGCGTTGCACCGCGGACAGGGCAAAGAATCTTGCCGTTTTTAACCCAGTAACCTTCAAGAACGGCGAAATTGAATTCACCGGTGAGAGGGTTCACGGAGCCGCCGCCCATCTTTGCGGCGAACAAACCGTCGCCCATGGTTGCAAGCATGGCCTCTTCATCGTCATTGCCTTCGGCGAAGAAAGTGTTGGTCATGCGGGAAGTGGGTGCATATGTATAATCCTGTCGCCTGCCGCTGCCGGTGACAGGGTGGTTCATAAGGCGTGAACCGAGTATGTCAACAAGGTAGCTCTTGAGGACTCCGTTTTCAATAAGAACGTTGCGCTGAGCGGGATGTCCCTCATCGTCAAAGCACATGCTGCCCCATTCGCCGGGCATCGTCCCGTCGTCAACCGCCGTCACGATATCGCTTGCGATTTTTTGACCGAGTTTGTTGCAGAAAACAGAATTCCCGCGGCCGACGCTGGTGGCTTCAAGCCCATGCACGCAAGCTTCATGCAGAATAACACCGCCAAAGCCCCCGTCGATAACAACGGGAACCATTCCTGCCGGGCATTCGGGTGCGTGAAGCATTGTTATCGCAATACGTGAAGCTTCTTTGCCGACGGTTTCCGGGTCGATTTGCTGATAAGCTTCGAATCCTTTTCCAAGCCCGGGGCCTTCATAACCTGTTTGCGCTTCGCCGTTTGCCATTGCAACCGATTGAATCATCAGCCTTGTTCGCGGCCGACGATCCTCGGCATAAACGCCATCGCTGTTGCAGACCGCAATGCGATGGTCGCAATCCATATACGCCGCAACGACCTGAGTGACTTCGTTTGAATAGGCCTTTGCTGCTGCTGTGCCGCTGCGCAAAAGCGCGATTCTATCTGCATTTTTTATGGTTGAAAAAGGTATTTTTTGCTCGTATCCGCCGATGCGTTCAACGCAGACGGATTTAGCTTCGAATTCCTTTGCTTCGTTAAGTGCGGATGCCGCCGCCTTTGCAGCTGCAATTAAAGCGCTTTCGCTTGTGTTCGCAGTGTATGCATATGCGCTGCGTGTGCCTTTGATGACACGCACGCCTGCGCCGGCTTTGCGCTCATAGCTTGCATTGTCAACTGCTCCGTCAACCATTTTCACCGTGTTGAATTCGGTATCCTGCATGTAAAGTTCAGAAAAATCCCCGCCCGTCCTGAGTGCAGCCTCAAGAACGGCCTCTGAAATGCTCTTGTTTATCAAGCCGTAACCTCCATGATTTTGTTCCAAGCATATTATACCAATTTTATACCGAAAACACAATATTATTGTGTTGCCTGCGCATTCGGCGAAAACGGAGAAAAACTACTTCAGTTTCGCCCGCTTCAGCCGCAATGCATTTGTAAGCACCGTAACTGAGCTGAGGCTCATTGCAAGTGCAGCAAGCATGGGGTTAAGCAGCGGTCCGCCGAATGCATACAGCAAACCCGCCGCAACGGGAATGCCGAGGCAATTGTAAGCGAATGCCCAGAAAAGGTTCTCTTTAATGATTCTGAGCGTTGTGCGGGAGAGCAGAAGTGCATCGCTGATTCCGGTGAGTTCACCTTTTGCAAGCACAATATCCGCACTTGCGGCAGCAACGTCCGTGCCGGTGCCGATTGCAATGCCGACGTCGGAGAGCGCGAGCGCGGCAGCATCATTTATGCCGTCTCCGACCATTGCAACAAGGTGCCCTTGTTTTTGAAGTTCTGCAATGCAATCGTTTTTGTCGGAGGGGAGACAGCCGCTCTTCACGTGCTCTATGCCGACTTGCTTTGCAACGCTTTCGGCCGTGTGCGCATTGTCTCCGGTGACGAGCCAAACATCGATGCCGTGTGCTTTAAGTGTCCGGACCGCTTTTGCGGAGGAAGGCTTTATTGCATCCGCAACGCCGATTATTCCGCGGTACATGCCGTCAACGGCGAGCATCAGCGGTGTGCAGCCGGACAAAGTAAGCTCGTCGAGTGCGGCTTTATCGTATTCGATTTCCGTTTCGGAAAAAAGTCGTTCGTTCCCGATAAGAATGCTTTTGCCGTCGACGATCGCTTTCCCACCGCGTCCCGCAAGGGCTTCGAATTCCTTCGGTGCGGAGAACGGAATACTTTTTTCAGAAGCATAGTCCGTGACTGCCCGCGCAAGCGGGTGTTCGCTGGAGGCCTCACCGCATGCAAAAAGGTGCAGAAACTCTTTTTCGTCAATGCCGTGCGGAATAACTTTTTCAACAACCGGGCGCCCCTCTGTGATTGTGCCCGTTTTATCAAGAATAATCGTGTCAATTTTGCAGGCATGTTCAAGAGCTTCACCGTTTTTGATAAATATGCCGAGTGATGCGCCGCGCCCCATGCCGACCATGATAGCCGTCGGAGTTGCAAGCCCGAGTGCGCAGGGGCAGGCGATAACAAGTACTGAAACGAAAATCTTAAGCGCAATGCCGAAGCTTTGCCCTGCAAGCAGCCAAATGACTGCGCTTACGAGTGCAATTGCGCCGACAGCGGGCACAAATATGCCGCTGATTTTGTCTGCAAGCCCGGCAATGGGAGCTTTACTGCCCTGCGCCTGCTCAACCATGCGAACCATGCCGGAAAGAACAGTATCATCGCCGACGCGGCGCGTTTTGTATGTGAAACTGCCGCTGAGATTGACGCTGCCGCCGATGACCTCGTCCCCGGGCTGTTTATCGACGGGAATGCTTTCGCCGCTGAGCATGGATTCATCGACACTTGTTGTGCCGTCGATTATTTCGCCGTCAACGGGGATGCGCTCACCGGGGCGAACGCGGATGATCTCACCCACAACAAGCTCATCAACGTCAACCTGCTTTTCGCTTCCGTCTTTTGCAACAACACATGCGGTGTCCGGTGCAAGCCCGATGAGCTTTGCAATGGCATCGCCCGTGCGGGATTTTGCACGCTGTTCGAGGTATTTGCCCAACATGACGAGAGTGATGATAACGCCGGCGGATTCAAAATACAGTCCTTCATGCATCATATGATGCTGTCCTTTGAATATCAGTACGGTTGAGTAAACGGAATAGGCAATTGATGCAATTGTGCCGACGGCAATAAGCGAATCCATATTCGGGTGCAGTCCGAATATCGCCTTGATTCCGCGCACATAGAATGCTCTGCCGGCAAAAAGCACGGGCAGCAGCAGAATCATCTGCGTAACGGCGAAAGCCCGCGGTTCGGTGATGAATGCGGGGACAGGAAGCCCTACCATGTGCCCCATTGAAATATAAAAGAGCGGAATTGCAAACACTGCGGCAAGGATAAGGTTGCTGCGCCTTTTTTTGATGTCAAGCCGACGCCGCTCGGCATCGATAGCGGATTGCTTCTTCGCCGAAACGACCGGAGCAATGCCGAAACCGACTTTTTGCACGGCGGCAAAAATTTCATCGGAAAGGTCACTTGCACTTCGTACAAAAAGTTTTTCTGTTGAAAGATTGACGCTTGCAGCGTCAACTCCGGAAATGCGGCGAACGGCGCGTTCAACCGAGGCGGAGCAGGCGGCGCAGCTCATTCCGCTGATTGAATATTCCTTTATCATAGAAAGAAAACCTCCTGTAAGCATAATTGCGGATTGCTCGATGCAAGGCATGATGTGTAAGCATGGGCTAACCGCAGCTCTATTTTACAACATTTTCCGTTTGGGGGCAACGGGTTTCGATAAAAAACAGCGTTGAATCCGCTGTCGATTCGGGAGCGCTGTTTTCATGGAAACAATAAATTCAAAGCCCTTTTGCAAAGCCAAATTGTTATGCGCACGCATGATATATGATTACTTTGCGCAGCCGAATTATGCAGAACAACATATAATGCACGGGTCTGCTCATATTATTATTGCATGAGGAACGAAACAGAATGCAAAAAATATCGCATGAGCAAGGCAACGGGTGCTTTGCTGACGAAGCTTGATCTGCCGGAGGGTACGCTTGACAACGTGCCGTGCATACGCATATTCGGAAGAAATACTGCGGAAATAGAGAATCATCGCGGCGTGCTGGAATTTTCGGATTCAAAGGTTCGGCTGCATACCGCACTCGGAATACTGAGCATTGCCGGAACCGAACTCAGAATCTGCTGCGCGGATAAGCAGACCGTTGTATGCACGGGCGAAATAGCTTCGGTCGAATATGAAAAATGATGCAGAATACAATTGCCGGCGGGTACCGGAACTGATTCGAATACATCATTCTGCAAAGAAAAATAGTAAGGAAATCGGAGCGGCGGACAGATATATGTTTTTGTGGAAATTTACTCGGGGATATGTTAAAATAAGGATGAGGTGCATGCGCCCGGAAAAAATGGTTAATCTTTTGCTGGCGGAGGGCATATCTCTGCACAATATCGAGCGCGAAAATAAAAGCACGATAACAGCCGTCACGGAGACAGGCAACTGCATGCCGCTTGTTGAGTTGACGGAATTGCACGGCGGGGAAGCGTGCGTTCTTGAACAGCGCGGGCTGCCCGTGCTGCTGAGATCACTTAAATCGCGTTTCATGCTGATTGCAGTATTGATTATCGGCTTTGCAGCCATGTGCATATTGTCGCACCGAGTGCTGCTGATTGATATTTCCGGATGTGATGCGTTGGAGCCGTCCGAAATTCTTTCGGTGGTTGCGGATTGCGGAGTACGCATAGGAATGCCGTCAGCCAAGTTGAATGCCGAGCGCGTTGCCGATTCGCTTCTGAATGCACTGCCGACGTTGAGCTTTGCGGATGCGGGTATTTGCGGCGTTGTGCTGAAAATCAACGTCAGTGAATACAATTCCGCTGCCTCGACGGAAGAAAACACGGAACCTTGCGGCATATATGCGGACAAGGACTGCGTAATCCTCAGCATAGTTGCAAACAAAGGCAATGCTGCCGTCAGGAAGGGCGCAGCTGTTCGGCAGGGACAGCTTTTGATTGATGGGGATATAACCCCGGAAGGTTCGTCGGAGCGCGTGCTTGTGCATTCCCGCGGAACAATAACGGGTCAGGTTGCTTATCGGTTTTCTGTTGAAATCGGAAAAACAGCTCCCAAACTTTGCCAAAGCGGGAACAGCTGCGAATACACGCAAATAAGTTTTCCGACCCTATTTAAAGGAAAGAAAATTACTCGGGAATCCCGCGTGCTCTATGATGAATTTGAAATTACGCTTGAATCCTGCGAAACATTGGATGCAGGGCTTCTGCCTGTCCGTGTTTACAAAGGCAGGGCGCATGAGCTTGTTGTTGCGGAAAAAAATCTTACATACGATGAGATGACAGCAGCAGCGAACGCGAAGCTTGACGCCGAAATGAAATCATCGATTCCGAAGGATGCAAGAATAATTGCAAAATCAACCGATTTCATACAGCAAGCGGACGGAACGCTTATTGCCGTTTTGAATGTTCAAACGATTGAAAACATCGGATACATTCAGTATTACTGATTGAAAATCAACAAGGCGCGAAGCGGAAAGTTTGAAATTGCTTTAAACGATACGACCGATGCGAAAGTGTGTTTATTCCGCGGCTTTTAAGCAAAAAGTCCGACCGAGGTTGTAATCATAAAAAACAGGATATGCAAAATAAGGGAAAAGAACATATGCCGACTGAGAAAAGATACGAAATAAACGAATTGACGGATACGAAAAGCACTGCCGATGCAGGCAATATGCTCAACGGCAAGGCAGTTGTTGATGAACCGACCGTGACCGAATTTACGGAGATTGAGTCCATGGACGAGATAATAAAACTGTTCGGCGTCTTTGACGAAAATCTCAAAATAATCGAAGCCGAAACCGGCACGAACATCGCTGCCGATTCCGAAAAGATCAATATCAGCGGAAAGCAGAGTGCAGTGGATATTGCGCGCAATGTAGTTGAAAAACTGCTTTCGCTGATTAAACGCGGTGAGAGTATTGACAGAGGGCGCATACGATACGCAATTGACCTTGCGCGGGAAGGCAATTCGGAGTTGATTCTTGAGCTTGCGGATGATGTCATTGCATTCACAAGCAAGGGCAAGCAGATAAAGTGCAAAACACTGGGGCAGAAGCGTTACATAAACGCACTGAAACACAACACAGTCGTTTTCGGAGTGGGTCCTGCGGGCACGGGCAAAACATATCTTGCGGTTGCAATGGCCGTGCTTGCATACAAAAACAAGGAAGTCAGCCGAATCATCCTCACAAGGCCCGCGGTGGAAGCGGGGGAGAAGCTCGGATTCCTGCCGGGAGATCTGCAAAACAAAGTTGACCCTTACCTGCGACCGCTCTACGATGCGCTTTATGATTTTCTCGGTTCGGAAAACTTCCGCATTTTATCTGAGCGCGGGGTGATCGAGGTTGCCCCGCTTGCATACATGCGCGGACGTACGCTGAATGATGCGTATATTATTTTGGATGAAGCACAGAACTGCACCGTTGAACAGATGAAAATGTTCCTTACGCGCTTTGGCGAGGGTTCGCGTGTCGTTGTGACGGGTGACATTACTCAGATAGATCTCCCGCGGGAAAAAACAAGCGGACTTATTCATGCGCTTCGCGTTTTGAATGACGTTGAAGGTTTGAGCATCGTTTATCTCACTGCGCGGGATGTTGTTCGTCATGAAATGGTTCAGCGCATTGTTCGTGCATATGAAAAAGCGGCGGAACGTGCCGCAGAACGTGCGGCGGAGCGCGCTGCTGCCGTTCGTGACGGAGAACAAGTCAACGACGGAGAGCACAGCCGCTCCGGTTCGCGAAGCGAACGGGAGGACGGTTTCAGACCGGCAGAACGCTGAAAAGCTTTGCGAAAACTTTGCTTCAAGGTAATGCACGGCGGAAGAGAACGGTCGGGATTTTCTCCGATTTTTATAATCAGATAAAAGCAACAGGAGGACAAAATGCAGAGACAAGCCAAAAAACGCAGCGGAGATGCCGGCGGGGCGGGCGGAACAAAAAGGGCCGTCACCCCGCGAAGCGCGTTTATCGTGCTTGCTTGCACGGCAATTGCAGAGTATTTCGCCTTTTATCTGCGTCTTGCGGATGCGGGCGCAAAAGCGGGAATTCCCCACGGCGGGTATGTGATGTGCGCATTGATTTGCGGAGTTGCTTCACTTGCAACAACGGCGGGATTCGGCTTGCTTTTGTTTGCGGAAAGAAACCGTATAACGAAAAATCTCAAGCAGCTGTTGATAACAGCAATTCTTCTTCTTGTTTCAACGGTGCTGAGTGCGTTTACGACCTGCGTCGGATATGCTTTTACAGCGGCATTCCTCGGGATTATTCTTGCCGCATTGCTTGTCGGAAGACATTGTGCATACGCATGCACAGCCATGCTGGCCGTATATGCAGCTCTGTTTGCCTGTTTGCCCGATGCTGCTCTTGCATATAAGCCGTTGTCAATGCTTGCTGCTGTTTCCGCCGGCGGTTTTGCTGCGGTGATTGCACTGAAAATCAACAAAGGAAGAACTTCGCCGATTATTTCCGGCATCATCGGCGGGGTTGTTTCAGGTATTATCCTTATCTGTGTACAAGCCTTCTTCGGTGTCCGTATTACCGATGTGCTTCTTGACGCCTGCAGCCTGCTTGCAAGCTCTGCGTTGTGCGGCGTGCTTGCAGTCGGGCTGATGCCTGTGTGCGAAAGCATTTTCGATGTAACAACCGAAACGAGGCTCAATGACCTTTTGAACAATAACAACCCGTTATTAAAGCGGCTGATGTTTGAAGCACCGGGGACATATCATCATTCCATCCTTGTTGCGGCACTTGCGGAATCGGCGGCGGATGAGGTGGATGCGAACTCACTTTTATGCAAGGTTGCAGCGTATTACCATGATGTCGGCAAACTCACAAGCCCCGCACATTTTATAGAAAATCAGCACGACTATAACATTCACGATGAACTTCCGCCGGAGGAGAGTGCACGCCGGATAATTTCTCACCAAAGTGACGGAGTGACCTTGCTCAAAAAGCATAAATTCCCGTCCGACGTGATTGAAATTGTTGCGCAGCATCACGGTGATTCACTTGTACGCTTTTTCTATAACAAGGCCGTGAATGATGCGGGTTCGCCCGAGGAGGTTGATGCCGCTGTTTACCGCTACAAAGCAAACAAACCTTCCACCAAGGAAAGCGCGATAATAATGCTTGCCGATTGCTGCGAGGCGGCTGTGCGCTCGATGAAAAATCCGACTCATGAGATGATTGCGGATAAAGTTCACGAAGTGATAAACGGCCTTTGGCTGCGTGAGGACGGGCAGCTCAGCGAATCACCGCTTACGGCAAAAGATATCAAAAAAATCGAGCAGAGCTTTTTAAAAACTCTTTCGGCTCAGTATCATGAAAGGGTGGAATATCCGCCTTTAGAGGAAAAAACAAGTGAACAGCAAGTATGAAGATACAATAAAAAAGAACGGTGAAGACCGAACCGAACGGAGCATTAAATCCTCTGCGGTGAGCATTGAAACCATGAATTTTGATGCGGCACAGTCGGAAACCGATGCGGTGCAGAGGGCCGCGCTTTCCGCTCTTGCGATTGAGAGTGCGGCCGGGCGCGGCGTTTCGATCGTTTTGACAGACGATGAAACGATTCATGCTTACAACCGTGAATATCGCGATGTTGACAGGGCGACGGATGTTTTGAGTTTCCCTGCGGATGAAGGTGATGAAATACTCAGCATTCCGGATGATTTCCTGGGCGATATTATGATTTCGGTTCCGCGCGCTGCGGAACAGGGCGCAGCTCTTGGGCATTCGACGGAGCGCGAACTGATGTTCCTTACCGTTCACGGAGTGCTGCATCTTTTGGGCTTCGATCATATGCGGCCGGAGGATGAAACGGTTATGCTTGAACATCAGCGGAGAATAATGTCCGCAATTGCAAAACAAATTGATGGATGCACGGAGTAAATATGAATGGTTTTGAACTGACGGAACAAAAAATTGATCAGCTCGTTGAACTTGCACTTAGGGCGCGCGAACGCGCATATGTGCCTTATTCGCATTTTCGCGTCGGGGCTTGCCTGATGTCAAAAAACGGAACGCTGTATTGCGGCTGCAATATAGAAAATGCCGGTTATACGCCCACAAACTGTGCGGAACGGACGGCGGTATTTAAAGCGGTTTACGAGGGGGAACGTCAGTTTTCAGCAATTGCCGTTGCTTCGGACAGCGATAATTTTACGGCTCCGTGCGGGGTATGCAGGCAGGTGCTTGCGGAGTTCTGTGATGCGGAAATGCCTGTTATTTGCATAAACAGGGAAGGCAAATACAGAATTCTTTCCCTCGGCGAACTTCTGCCCCTTGCGTTCTCAAAAAAAGATATGGAGTAAACAATGACACAAACACAGAATAAATCAGCATACAGATCCGGATTCGTAACGATAATCGGTTCTCCGAATGTCGGAAAATCAACATTGATGAACCGCATGGTCGGGCAAAAAATCAGCATTGTTTCCGACAGAGCGCAAACAACGCGCAACAGGATAACGGGCATTGTGTCAAGAAAGGATTACCAGATAATTTTTCTTGACACTCCCGGAGTGACGGCGCCGAAAAATCGTTTGGGCGAATACATGCTGAAAGTCGCATTCGATGCCGTGAACGAGGTTGAAGCGATACTTTTAATGCTTGACGCTTCCGTCGGCATACGCGAAAAGGATGAATTGCTGCTGTCCCGGCTCGGCGAACGATGCGGAAAAACAGCTGTGGTTGCCGCAATTAACAAAAGCGACCTTGTGAGTCTCGGAGATATCGACGAGATTCGCGAACGGCTTGAAAAAGAACCTTACATAAAGGATATTGTTGCAATAAGCGCGGAGACGGGCCGAAATGTGGATAAACTTGAAGCGATTCTTTGCAAGTACCTGACCGAAGGCCCGCAGTATTATCCTGACGATATGGTGACGGATCAGCCTATGTGGGCGATCTGCGGTGAAATGATACGTGAAAACGCATTGAAACTGCTGCGGGATGAGATACCGCACGGCATAGGCATAGGCATTGACAAAATCAAGCTCCGTGAAGACGGGATACACGATGTTTTTGCAACCATTTATTGCGAGCGCGAAACACACAAAGGCATCATAATCGGACACGGCGGGAGAATGCTCAAACGCATCGGTTCGGAAGCGCGGCGTGATATAGAATGGCTTTTCGGAACAAAGGTGAACCTTCAGCTTTGGGTAAAGGTTCGTCCCGACTGGCGCAACAGTGCTTCCGCGTTGAAAGAATTCGGCTTTACTCCCGATTTTTAAGTGACGGACGACATTTGGCGGAAGAGCGGTGCCGATTTTGCAATAATCGTCGATTATTCATCCTTGCGCTGCCCGAAGGCACGGCGGTACCTGAGATAAGCTTCAACATTTCCCGTTGCGGCAAAATCGGCCCAAAGAGATTTTTGCGCTTTTTCGCTGCTTGGAGCCCTGTCGTTTTTTGGACGAAATGTTTCGGAAAAGAGCTGTTCCTGATTGTCCGCGGTGCCGCTTTCTGTGACTGAATGGTTCATCATGTCCTCCTTTTCGTTGCGGTAACAGATTCGGGAATACTTCGAGCTGCCTTATCGAAGTGAGCTTAGTGTTCCCGAAAAACGAAAAAAAACACATGGGCTTTCAAACGTGCTTACCGGTGTCGGTAAGGTGTGCGGAGCAGCGCGATACGGCGGTATGAATTCAATATGGCATTTGAAACACTTAACGGAATAGTATTGAGATATGCGAATTATCGCGACAACGACCGTATACTGACCGTCCTCACGCAGGAACGCGGTGCTGTCGCTGTTACCGTGCGCAACTGCCGAAAAAAAAGCTCCGTTACGGCTGACGCAGTTTCAGAGCAGTGCTGCTACGGTGAGTTTGTTGTGTATGAACGCGGCGGAATATTGTACGCTTCGTCAACAGCAATTAAGGAATCGTTTTATCCGATAAGGGAGGAGTACGAAAAGCTTGTTTCAGCAAACCAGATTCTTCGTTTTGCGGAAATTATTGCGTATAACCATGGCGGCGCGGAACTTTTTCCTTTGTGCTACCATGCACTGAGCTTTCTTGCATACGGAGACAACAATCCGATAGACATTGAACTCTGTTCCACGGCAAAAATGCTCTGCCTTGCCGGCTATAAACCCGTCCTGACGCATTGCGTACGCTGCGGGAAGGATTTGCGAAAGCAGAAGGAGGTTGCATTTTCAAAAGTGCAGGGAGGAACCCTTTGCGATTATTGCGGTGTCGGCTGCCGCGTGATCAGCGCGCTTTCGGCTGAAGCGCTGCGCCGCATGATTCTGCTGCCGCTGCCGCAAATGGGAAGAGTTAAACTGCCCGACAATGTGCGAAAGGAGCTGGATTTGATTATCTATGAGTATGCGGAGTATTCCTTTGAGCAAATAATCAAAGTGCGCGGAAAATAAATATATTGTCAAAAGCCCTTGCATTTTAAGTCGGTTGGAGGTATAATAGCAACTGTTGAGAAAATAGTATTCCTCCTTAGCTCAGTCGGTAGAGCATGCGGCTGTTAACCGCAGTGTCGTTGGTTCGAGTCCAACAGGGGGAGCCACAAAACAGCATTTCCTGTTGAAATGCTGTTTTTTTATTTCATTTTAATCCGTGAACGGAGCGGGGTATGAAGTGCAAAAAATAAGGTGCTGCATGACAATGCGGCAAATATTGTCACTTTGACGCGGATTGCTGTATAGGCTGCATTGTTTCCGATTAAGTACGGAACAGTGCAGCTCTGTATTGTGTATGCATACTGCGGATTGTACGATATGATCGATGACATGATTGCACGCAAATTGCATACAGAGAGTGAAATGGGTGCGATACTTGACAGCATATCGGATTTATGCTTTGCGGCATCATACGCAGCTAACGCTCTGCCGAAGCTGCAATTCGACAATTGGGTTATTTGAGTGATTGCTGCTGTTATCACGATTTGTGCTTGCAGCGTTGCTGCGGGATTCGTCGCGCTGAGATGATTTATTATGAGGCACACCATCGCAAACAGGATTACCGGCTGCTTGCTGTTCTTGCTCCCGTTTGCAAACATGCTCTTTTCCGGCAAAGAGCAGGCATTGACTGCAATTGCTGTTTGCAATGCCTGTGCCTGTTTCGCTGCTTTGACAGCAGCGGTTTGGGAAGCGATGATGACCTTCATGGAGATTGCCGGAAATTCAAACGGGAATACAGGCGGCGGTTGATGCATAAACACAGACCTATGCTCCAAACAAATACAAATATTATATTGAGCCCGTGCAACAATGAGCACGATGTTATATTTGCAAAAGGGTATTGCATAATACGTCCAATGGGTGTATAATACATCTTGTTCGAAGGAACTGATGTTCAAATTCAATATTCCTCCTTAGCTCAGTCGGTAGAGCATGCGGCTGTTAACCGCAGTGTCGTTGGTTCGAGTCCAACAGGGGGAGCCAAAAGCCTTTTGCCGATCGGCAGAAGGCTTTATTCGTACTGTTTTTTGTTTCAATCAAGCCCTCGCCGAATGCCGCGGCGAGGGCTTGTGCATATGCTATGTTAATTCAATGATTGCTCACCGTGATTGCTCACCGTCTGAGCGGCGTTCTTCCCGCAGACATGTAGCCATCCTTTTCATACATCGCAATGTAGTTTTTGAAGAGCGTGCAGAATTCGGCATTGGTCGGTGCTTTTTCAAGCATGTTGATAACCTGTTCCGTAACTTCTGCTGTATTTCCGCCGGAGAGCATCCTGCGCATACGGGTGACGCAGTCAAGCTCATCATCCGTGAGAAGCAGCTCCTCGCGTCTTGTGCCGGACTTATATATGTCAACGGCAGGGAAGATGCGCTTTTCGGAAAGCTTGCGATCCAGATGAATCTCCATGTTTCCTGTGCCTTTAAACTCTTCATAGACCATATCGTCCATGCGGGAACCGGTTTCAACAAGTGCGGTTGCAATAACCGTGAGACTTCCGCCGTCTTCAATGTTGCGTGCAGCACCGAAGAAACGCTTGGGTTTATGCAGCGCACCGGGATCCATTCCGCCGGACAGGGTTTTGCCGGTGGAATTGATGGTCAGGTTATAGGCACGGGCAAGCCTTGTGATGGAGTCCATAAGAACGACAACATCCTTGCCCATTTCAACAAGACGCATGGAACGTTCCATAACCATTTCGGCAACGCGGGTGTGATGCTCGGGAAGTTCGTCAAAAGTTGAATAAACAACTTCGCCCTTAATTGAGCGCTGCATATCGGTAACTTCCTCGGGACGTTCATCGATTAAGAGAACAATAAGATGAACATCGGGATAGTTCTGAGCAATACCGTTTGCAATGGACTTAAGCAGGGTGGTTTTTCCTGCCTTGGGTTGAGAAACAATAAGGCCTCTCTGCCCTTTGCCGATGGGGGAGATCAGGTCTATAAGCCGAATTGCAAGCGCCTTTTGGCTGTTTCCGGGTGTTTCAAGGGTGAATCGCTCGTTCGGGAAGATAGGGACGAGCTCCTCAAAAGGCTTGCGCAGCGCGGCTTCCTCGGGACTTATGCCGTTGATCGCCGTGATGTACATAAGAGCAACATAGCGATTGTTCTCTCTTGTCTGGCGCGTTTTGCCCGTTACAAGATCGCCGGTGCGGAGGCGGAAACGGCGGATTTGGGAGTTTGAAACATAAACATCGTTCGTTCCGGGAAGGTAGTTGTCGCGCCTGAGAAAGCCGTATCCGTCGGACATAATTTCAAGGATGCCCTCGGCATCATCGCATTCACCGGCTTCGATCATTTCGGGAACGGCAGGGTTGCTCGTTCCGTATTCGGCGTTGTAGTAACCCTCCTGCCTTGCAGGATAATTCGCACCGGGCATGACGGGATTTGTATACCCTGCCGCAGGCTGACGATAGGCACTGTCCTGCTGCGGATAAGTGGGCTGGAAACCGCTCTGGGGTTGAGCAGTATAACCCTGCTGAGCATAAAAATCCTGCTGCGGGAAAAGGGTTTGCTGCTGATAAGGATCCTGCGGCTGCTGGCGGAAAGAATCATTTCCGCGCTGCTGACGATAGCTTGAATCGTTGGAGGAATACTGCTCGTTTCTGGGCTGACGATAGCTGCCTGAATTATTGCCTGCGGGGTAGTTTTGCCCGCTGCGGCTGTAACTGCGGCTGTCACGCGCAGAGGAATAAGCACTGCGATCATAGCCTTTTGAATAAGGCTGACTGCCGTAACTCTGCTGACGTGAGCTGTTGTATCCGAGTGTAAAGCCCGAACGCGGGTTTTCCTGTGCGGGCGCGGAGTGAGACTGCATCGGGATTGAAGCGGCCATTTGAGCCGGTGCGGAAACAGTTCCCTGAGCGGGCTTCGGCGCGGCAGGCTGGAACTGCGGAGCCGCGGAAGGCTTGGGCATTTCAAAGGTCGGAGCGGGTATTTGGGTCGGAGCGGGTATTTGTTCCGACACTGTTTTTGCAGCGGCGGCAGCGGGCTGCGGTTCCGAGGGTGCGGCAGCGGGCTGTGTGCCGGCAGCGGGCTGCGAGGTTTCGGAAACAACGGGGGGAGTTCCTGCATCCTTTGCAGCTTTGGCAGCTTGCTTCGCTTTTGCGGCGGCAATGGGATCAGGCATTTGACTGAGTTGACTGTAAGCACCGAAAATCGGCTGGTTTCTGGCGACAATGCCGCCGTTCATAATAATCTCAACAAGTTCTGCTTTTCGATATTTAGTAATAGATTTAACGCCCTGAGCCTTTGCAATTTCGCGCAAGCTTTCCAAGCTTTTTTCGAGCAGCTGCTCTCTGGTCATAGTATTACCTCACACAAAGTTTAGTCTTTTTATATCAATGGTATGACATATTCCAATAGCTCTGACGAACGTGAAAAACGGAGCTAAGAATTCAATCTGTTTTCAATTCAGCATACCAATATCTCGCATTCATATCATACTCCCGAAATGCATTTTCGTCAAGAGCAATTTTTCCGTTCCGAGCGGGTTATCTTGCCGTTTGATACAAGTTTTTGCTTTTTTCCCCACAAAAAAACTCAAAAAGGGAAAATATATTTTTCCGGATATCACCCTCCAGCCGGGAGAATATTTTTTAACATGCAACGGCAAAGAAAAATCAACGCCGTCACAGTGCGGACAGACTGATAAAATTGCAGCATAAATGCTCTTTATAACACCTATGCGTACATCGTAAATGATATAACCGGAATTGAAAACTGACATAAAACATCGATTATTTGCTATAAAACTACACGTTTACTTAATACCGAAAAGACTTCAGCCGAGTCATCGATGTCAGCATAATGCCGTGCAGGCATGCATACAGTGTAAAGGACACAGGGGGGAGACCGGTTACGGATTTCCCGAGAAAACAATGAACAGTTCAGTGTATTCCGAAAAGGAAAGCTTGAGTTGTCGGTGTTGTTCCGAAGCCTGTCGGCAGATAAGCCGCAGTTTCGGCAGTAAAAAACATATAGAAGAGAGAGGAGAAACAAAATGAATGACAGACCGTGTATCGAAGGGAGCACGCTCAGGCTGCGCACGCATTCCGTGCATATTGAGAACAGGGAGCTTGCAAGCATCACAGGAGTTAAGGATGTCGGCAGTTTCAACGAAAGCATGGTTGTGCTTATGACGGAGGGCGGAGGACTTACAGTGGAAGGAACCGAACTCCATATTACGAAGCTGAACCTTGATGAAGGACAGGTTATCATAGAAGGACAAATTATTGCCTTTGAATATGATGATGTTCCCGTTCAGCGCGGTTCGTTTTTTTCAAGAATGTTCAGATAAACCCGCGACAGCCGCGGGCAGTTTATGTCGAAACGGCTGAAAGCGAAAGGAGGTAAAACGTGCAGGATGCAGAACACCCTGAACCAGATACCTGTTTTTTTGTGCTGTCTTTGGTGCGGATTGGCAGCAGGCATCATTTATGATTTATTCAGATTGGTAAGGATAAGGGGAAATCGATTTGCGACAGCGGCGGCGGATACGCTTTTCGGTGCAATTGCAATCGGCATTACGGCGGGCGCACTGCTTTATTGCGACCACGGCAAGATAAGATTTTTCACGCTGTTTGCGATTGCCGCAGGTGCGCTTCTGTGGCAGATCCTTCCCGGAAAGCTGCTCAGGATAATGATTATGAAGCTTAAACGCAGCATCGGGCACTGAACACAAAAAGCCGCACAATTGATTAAACACATACATAAAAAAGCGGGTGCATCGTTTTTTGGTGCATCCGCTTCTTTTGCCCGGGAACATTCCGAACAATTTGCTCATTGCGAAAAAGGCTTAAATTTTCAGCATTTTTTCGCGGGTATACAGTTTAACGGAATTTTCCGAACTCTGCTGCTCCGTATAGTGCGAGAGGAAGCACTCGTTAACGCACGGTAATGGCCGCGCGGAGTGCGGTGAGTGCATCTTCAACGGTGATAAGTCCGTCGCCGTCCATGTCCGCAGCTGCGACCTGTGCGGGAGTGAACTCAAGCAGCTGCATGGCATTGCGCATTATCATGAGAGCATCGGATATTGTAACGGTTCCGTCTCCGTCAACATCGCCCAAAACGCCGACAGCCGGAAGAATGCACACCTCGTCAACATAAACGCAGTCATCGCCCTGATCGCGTGATCCATCCTTTTGATATGTCCATTCAAAGATGTATTCACCGTCTGCGGGCACCGTATAGATGAAGTTCGCCCAATCGTTGTCGGTGCCGCCCGTCGTTGCTTCAACATTTCCGTTGACAATGAAGGCCGCATAGTCCCAAGTGCCGCCCTCGCTGCTTGCCAGCCAGTCAAAACTGAGCCTGTCGCCTGCATGAAGTGTTCCGGCATTGAGCCTGATGCCTGTTGAAGTTCCCGCCATGCCGTTGATAGTTGATTTTGCAGCCGTCCTGCCCGCAAAGGTTTCGCTGTCAACCGCCCATGGATGAGCGGTATCGTTCGAGAAAACGAGTGAACCGCCCGAAACGTTAAGTGCATCGCTGATTGGCGCATCAATAACGGCGGAATCAACGACCGTAAGGGAACAGCTGTCGGTAAAGCCGCCTTCGGTCGTTGCTGCAATGATATCGGCGGTGCCGGGTGCAACGGCGGTAACAACGCCGTTCGAATTGACGGTTGCAACCGATTCATTGCTGCTGCTCCAGGAAACGCTTGCATCGGCAACATTTGAGGGGTAAACCTCTGCATTCAGCGCAAGCTGTCCGCCGGTGTACATCTCGGCAGTTTCGGGGGTAACGTTGACACCTTCCACCGGTGAAGTGCTTTGGCTTTCAACAACAAGGTTATCGACCCAGCTCTTGTTTGAGCCGTCAACGGGGGAGTTGTCCTTGTGAAGATTCCATGTGATGACATATTGCCCCGTTACGGGAATGACATATTCGTATGTGAGCCAGCCGGTTGAGCCTGTGAGGTTTGCAACGTAGTCGTTATTGAACCAAAGTATCCAACCGTGGAACATATAACGTGTGTCCGTCTTCCAATCAAAACGCACAACGCTGCCTGCTGTGAGAGTGCCGAGGTCAACTTGAAGCAGTGCTTCACCCTGAACGGTCATCGTTGAAGCAGCGCAGAGCCTGCCGTCGCGAATCTCTGTTTCAAAGGGGTAATTTGCTGCATTGTTATATGTATAGTTCGAACCCGTTCCGTTGACTGCATCATCAAGGGTTAGTCCGTCCGTGTTTGAAACAACGTTCACCGTGCAGGTTTTTATCTTGCTGCCGTCGATGCTTTGGGCGGTTACAAGTGCCGTTCCGGTTGCAACTGCGGTCATTTTGCCGCAATTGTCAACGCGGACTATGTTGGAGTTTGACGTTGCCCATGTGACTCCGCGCTCTGCATTTGCGGGTTCCATATATGCGGAAAGCTGTGCGGTCTGTCCGGGTACCATGTATGAAGTGTCAAGGTTAAGGTGCATATCCGTGAGCGGGAACTCAGGAGCATCATAGAAATCGGGAACGGAGTACAGGCAGGTGACCTGCATCTTGCTGCCGTAAATGTTGCCGATAACGGTTGCGGTTCCGTCGATGGTATTCAGCTCACAGAGATTGCCCATGGTTGTATAATAAGTAAAAAGGTGGGGAGTGGTTGCACAGCTTGCCCAATAGAGCGTGTCGGTATTGTGATCCCATGCCATGGATTGAAGTCCGTCCGCAATGACTCCCGTAAAGCCGCATACCTCGCCCATGCCCTCGGTTTTTTCGATTGCATAAAGATTGCAGTCGTCACCGATACCGTAAAGCTGTCCGTCGGTGGAGCAGGCGAGAGCAAGCATTGCATCGGGGCCGACGAAACCGACCTCGGTAAGCGAACCGTCCGAAAGATTTACCGTGCAGAGAAGATCGCCGCTGACAGCATACATCGTGTCGGTTGAATAGTCGTATGCCATATCGGCGGCAACGGCTTCGGATGTGCCGAGAATGGTTTCTTCAAAAGTGAACGCGTTCACTTTGCAGAAGTGGTAATTGCTTTCCTCCGCATAGCGATAGCCGTAAACGTAGCCGTTGTAAAATTCACCGGCAACGTAACCGCTTTCCGTAAAGTCGGATATGAAGCTTGCGCCTTCCGGATTGCCGGACGCCATTGAGACCCAGCCGTAAGGCCCGCCCATGAATTTTGAGTCGTGATAAAAATAGCTGAATCCGCGAAGTGTATCAGCCGGATGCGAGGCGGATTTGGAATCGCCGTATCCGTCGGATGAGTCGGCGGAAGCATGTGTCGCCGGGGCCGACAGTACGGGCAAAAGCCCGAATACCATAAGCACGGCGATGAGAAGCGAGATAAGTTTTTTCATTCTGAAACTGTCCTCCGTATATTTCTTTCTGCCCGACAGAGCATCGGACACATGTCGATTTTAGCATTGCGTATATTGAATGTCAACAGATATATTAATCATTTATATTGCATTTCCGCAAAACATGATTCGGAACGGGAGACAGAACAAAAAGGATGGCCCGAAACGACGAAAAGCGTCAAAACAAGTCAAAAAATGTATATTGTTGCGGAACTGTTGACAATGGGGCGGAAAAGTGTTTTAATATGCCTTGAGTTTAGCAATGCTTAACTCAAGGTTTAGCTTTCATGTTCGGCGCAGAGGGTGCGGAACTAAACACGGAGTTTAGTGATTCAAAACACCCGAAAAGCGCGGACTGCTGCTCGGAAAGGAGAGCGATACGGTGATCGACATCGGCGATAAAATCAAGCGAACTCGGCTGAAACTCGGACTGACGCAGGAGGAACTTGCGGCAAGAACCGAGCTTTCAAAAGGCTTTATTTCGCAGCTTGAACGCAATCTGACCTCGCCGTCCATTGCAACTCTTATCGACATCCTTGAAGCTTTGGGCACCGATATTGCCGATTTTTTCACAACCGGGGATGCGGATGAAAAAGTTGTCTTCACCCCGGACGACATGTTCGAAAGCGAAGATTCCGACCTTGGCTCAAAGGTCTGCTGGCTTGTTCCGAACGCTCAGAAAAATGATTTGGAACCCATTCTTGTGACGCTCGGCGAAGGAGGCAGAACTTTTGAGGATGAACCCCACGAGGGTGAGGAATTCGGATATGTGCTTTCCGGCAGTGTAATTCTTGTTATCGGCAGCAGAAAGCTTAAACTTCACAAAGGGGACAGCTTCTGCTTTAAACCGACGGAGAATCACTATATTGCCAATCTCTCCAAGCGCGAAGCGCGCGTGTTGTGGGTCGTGACCCCGCCGTCCTTCTGATAAAGATGCAGGATGACTTAAGGTTTATGTCCGTAACTGCTTTTGCGGCAATGACATGATCCTCTTGAATACAGTTGGGCTGTGTCCGCCGAATACGCGGCAGCTCAGGTAAAAAAACGAAAGATTCCCGCGTATGCCGACGGCACGGTGTGCGCAGACCGAAGGAACGTGCCGAAATCGGAGAAAGGGTGCTTTCGCAGCTGCGGAAGCGGGGTATAAATATGGAAAACAAACGCCTGATAGAGCTTGTCAATGTTTCAAAGGATTATGACGGTGATGTTGCGCTTAACAACATTAATCTTTACATCCGCGACGGTGAGTTTTTAACCCTTCTCGGCCCTTCCGGCTGCGGCAAAACGACCTTGCTCCGCCTTATTGCGGGTTTCATTATGCCGTCATCGGGCAAAATAATGATGGACGGAAAGGAGCTGACAAATGTTCCGCCGTATAAACGCAGAGTCAACACCGTATTCCAGAAATATGCGCTGTTTTCTCATCTTAACGTATTTGAAAACGTTGCTTTCGGCCTGAAAATACGCAAACTGCCGAAGGATGAAATCAAACGCCGCGTCACTGAAATGCTTGAACTTGTTAACCTTGCGGGATATGAAAAACGTTATATTGACCAGCTTTCCGGCGGACAGCAGCAGCGCGTTGCCATTGCGCGTGCGCTTGTGAACGAACCGGAGGTGCTTCTGCTGGATGAGCCCCTCGGCGCACTCGATCTCAAACTCCGCAAGGAGATGCAGATAGAGCTTAAGCGTATGCAGAAAAAGCTTGGCATAACGTTTATCTTTGTTACTCACGACCAGGAGGAAGCCCTCACCATGAGTGACACCATTGCCGTTATGAATCACGGCATCATTCAGCAGATCGGCTGCCCGACAGATGTTTATAACGAGCCCAAAAACCGCTTTGTCGCAAGGTTCATCGGTGAGAGCAATATTTTTGAAGCAACCATGCGGCGTGATTACCTTGTGAACATTCACGGAATTGATTACGAATGCGTGGATGCAGGGTTCGGCACGGAACAACCCGTTGATGTTGTTATCCGTCCCGAGGATGTTGATTTTGTGCCGATAGGCAAAACTCCGCTGCACGGCGTTGTAACGAGTGTCCTTTTCATGGGCGTTCACTATGAATTCACCGTGGATTGCGACGGACGCATATTCAAAGTTCATTCAACGGATTTCGTGCCCGTCGGCGAAACCGTCGGAATCGAAGTTCTTCCGGATGCTATTCACATTATGAACCCGGAGCGCAAACAACCGACGGAAGCTGCGGCGGAAGAACCTCAGCAGAACTTATGAACGGAAATATGCAGCAAATAAAAAGGAGGCAAAAAGCAAATCGATGAAAAGAACCCGTCTTGCTTACCCGTATATTTTCGTATGGATGCCGCTGTTCATAGTTGCTCCGATGCTTTTTGTTGCATACTATGCGTTCTTTGACAACGGCACATTCACAACCGAATACGTCAAACAGGTTTTTTCAAGCACGACCTATCTTCCCGCGCTGTGGAACTCCATCTGGATCGCATTGGCAACAACCGCCGTGTGCCTTCTTGCGGGATATCCGGTTGCGTATATTCTTTCGAACATGAAAAAACGTACGGCGGCATTGCTTTCGATACTGTTCATAATGCCGATGTGGATGAACATGCTGCTCAGAACCCTTGCGTGGAAAATAATTCTTTATGATGACGGAATTGTTGCAACGGTGCTCTCTTGGTTCGGCGCGACGGACGTTCAGCTCATCTACACGCCCGGCGCGGTTCTGATTGCAACAATATATGACTTTTTGCCCTTTATGATTCTGCCGATTTATACAACGCTCATAAAAATCGACAGATCCCATATCGAAGCGGCGCATGATCTCGGCGCGAACGGACTGAACACATTCCTCCGAGTTGTGCTCCCGCAGTCCGTTCCGGGAATCATTTCCGGAATAACCATGGTGTTTGTTCCCGCAATGTCTACTTTTGCTGTTTCAACAATGCTCGGCGGCAAAAAAATCGTGTTGTTCGGTCAGCTGATCGAGGAAAAATTCCTCATTAACAAATCGTTCGGTGTCGGTTCAACATTGTCGCTCGTGCTGATTATTCTTGTTATAATTTCAATGGTCATAATGCGCAGAGCGGACAGAGACGAAGGCAGGGAAGGAGGAACCCTCTGGTGAAAAAGTTCGGCAAATTCTTAAAGGGAGCGTACCTCGGCATTGTCGTGCTGTTTATGTATCTTCCCATTGCGGTAATGCTCGTTATGTCGTTCACCGATTCGCGTTCGGCTGCAATATGGAACGGATTCTCGTTCGGTGCATACACTGCGCTTTTCTCCGACGGCGATGTTATGGATGCATTGCTGACAACGCTGCTCGTTGCAGTGATTTCAAGCATTCTTGCAACCGTTATCGGCACGGCAACAGCAATTGGTTTGCATTCCATGAAAAAGCGTCCCCGTGCCGTTGTTGAGTCGATAACTCAGCTCCCGATGGTCAATCCGGACCTTGTGACCGGTATTTCAATGATGCTTCTGTTTGCATTTATTGGCATAAAACAAAACGTGGGCATAACTCGAATGGTGATTGCACACATAACGTTTAATATACCGTACGTAATCTTTTCTGTTCTGCCGAAACTGCGTCAAAGCAGCGACTCGCTGTATGAAGCGGCGATGGATTTGGGATGCAGCCCGGTAAAAGCTCTTGCAAAGGTCGTTATTCCCGATATCATGCCCGGAATCGTTTCCGGTCTTCTGCTTGCGTTCACGCTCAGCATAGATGATTTTGCAATAAGCCTTTTTACCGGCGGAACGAGCACGAACCTTGCAATGCTGATTTATTCAAAAACGGCAAAGGGAGGCGTTCACACAAAATTCTGCGCGCTTTCGGCATTGATGTTCGTTGTTGTCGGCACGCTGCTTCTGATTGTAAATCTGCGCAGCATTCGACAGGAGAAGGAAGCCGAACAGCAGCGGCGGAAAGTTGCACAGAAAAACTGAATCCCGGCACCGCACAGCCCGTCTTTTGCGGACAACGGCAGCAGCCGGTTAAATCTATTGGTTATTTTGCTGAAAAGCATAAAACATAAAAACGGAGGAAAAATAATGAAAAAACTTGTTTCACTGCTTCTTGCGGCAGCAATGCTCGCGCTGGTCGTTCCGGTTTTTACCGGCTGCAGCTCGGACAAAACTCTCAACCTTCTCAACTGGGGCGACTATCTTGAGCCTTCTCTGAAGGATGAGTTCAAACGCCGCACTGGGATAACAATAAAAGAAAAAGTCGTCACCAGCAACGAGGAAATGATGATTCAGCTTCAGGCCGATGATTGTCCGTATGACCTTTGCATTCCGTCCGATTATGCAATTGAGCGCATGATCGGTGAAGGCCGCCTTGCAAAGATTGATTGCAGCAGCCTTAAAAACTATGAGAACATCGGTGAGGCATACCGCAACCTTGCATATGACCCGACGAATGAGTATTCCGTTCCGTACACATGGGGAGTTCTCGGCATTCTGTATAACAAAACGATGGTTGATGAAGCGGACCTCGGGCACTGGAATGTTCTTTGGAATGAAAAGTATTCTCAGGAAATATACATGTACGACAGTGTTCGCGATGCAATGGCGGCAGCACTTATTTACTGCGGCTACGATATCAACACCGACAATGCGAACGAAATAAAGCAGGCTGCCGATGCTCTTATTGAGCAGAAACCCCTTGTTAAGGCGTATCTCACGGATGATGTTAAGGACAGCATGATTCAGGGCAGCGGCGCACTTGCGCTTGTTTATTCCGGTGATGCAGTATGGTGCATGCAGGAAAACGAGGATCTCGGATTTTTCGTGCCGGAAGAAGGCAGCAACATCTATTTTGACAGCATTGTTATAACCGCAACAAGCAGCAAAAAGGAAATGGCGGAACAGTTCATCGATTTCCTGCTTGAACCCGAAGTTGCGGCGAAGAACATCGAATTCATCGGATACTCTTCCGCAAACACAAAGGTTCTCGACATTCTCGGGGATGAGTGGGCAAACAACACTGCATACAATGTTCCCGAAGAGGCCGTTAAGAAGAGCGTTATTTATCGCGATCTCAGCGACAAGATCGATATCTATAACGCACAATGGGATAGAATTTTCAAATAAGGCCAATCCTTAATAGTATGAGCTTATACGCCGCAGCCGGAACCGACAGCAATGCCGCAGCCGTGTCTGCGGCGGTTTGCGCAGCGAACGAGGATAAAAATATATAATCATTTATCTTGCAAAAAAGGAAGAATTATGATAGAATTCTTGGATAATTACAGTATACGAGGTGCAATATGATAAGGTTGTACGAATTGCATAAATGCCCCGAAAAGTATGTGGGCGATATTGAGGTTTCCGGCTGGATAAAAACCGCACGCGAGAGCAAGAACGTCGGCTTCATCGAGCTTGGCGACGGTTCGGCTTTCCGCAGCGTTCAGGTTGTTTATGAGCACGGCGAAATTCCCGAGTCCGTTTCAAAGTTTTTTGCAACCGGCACTGCAATAACGGTAAAGGGTGTGCTTGAGCTCACTCCGGAGGCAAAACAGCCGTTTGAAATCAAGGCCAACGAGGTTATCATCGAGGGCGAATGCCCCAACGATTATCCGCTTCAGAAAAAGCGTCACTCAATGGAGTATTTGCGCACGATTCTGCACCTGCGCCCCCGCACGAACACTTTCCAGGCTGTTTTCCGTGTTCGCAGCGTTGTTGCACAGGCAATCCATCGCTTTTTCGATGAACGCGGGTTCGTTTACGTACACACCCCGATTTTCACCGGCAGCGACTGCGAGGGAGCGGGCGAGATGTTCCGCGTCACGACCCTTGATATGGATAATCCTCCCCGCACCGAGGACGGCAAGGTGGATTTCTCAAAAGACTTTTTCGGAAAACCCTGCAACCTTACCGTCAGCGGCCAGCTTCACGGCGAGGCATTTGCACTTGCGTTCCGCGATATTTACACGTTCGGACCCACATTCCGTGCAGAAAACAGCAACACCGCACGTCATGCCGCGGAGTTCTGGCAGATAGAGCCCGAAATGGCTTTCTGCGACCTCAACGGCTACATGGATACCGCAGAGGCGATGATTAAATACATCATCAAAACTGTTCTTGAGCGTTGCCCGGATGAAATGGAATTCTTCAATCGATTCATGGACAGCACCCTTCTTGAAAGGCTTAACCATGTTGTGAATTCCGATTTTGTTCGCTGTTCATACACAAAAGCTGTTGAGCTGCTTCAGGCATCCGGCAAGCAGTTCCAGTATCCCGTTTTCTGGGGCTGCGATCTGCAAACCGAGCACGAACGCTATATCTGCGAAGAGGTTTACCATTGTCCTGTGTTCCTCACGGACTACCCCGCAGAAATCAAGAGCTTCTATATGCGCCTCAATGATGACGGAAAAACCGTTGCGGCAGCGGATTTGCTTGTTCCCGGTGTCGGAGAGATCATCGGCGGCAGCCAGCGCGAGGAACGTTATGATGTTCTCAGGAAGAAAATCGAAGATCTCGGCATGGACATGAGCTATTACGAGTGGTATCTTGACCTTCGTAAATACGGCGGAGTTAAACACGCCGGTTTCGGCCTCGGCTTCGAGCGCATCCTGATGTACCTCACGGGTATTTCCAATATCCGCGATGTAACCCCGTATCCCAGAACGACCGGCAGCATGGAGCTGTAAGCGTTTGCGATATTTACGGAGCGGGTTTTGATTTAAAACCGAAAACGATTTGAAAATAATAAAGGGCTCAATGTCGGCGGTCAAATTAATGACTTGCAGGCATTGAGCCTTGTTGTTTATTTAACTGTGTTTCACTTGCCGAGAACCTGAGGAACACCGAAACGTTCGGCATCCTCAATCGCTTTTGAAACATCAACAGTGAACCACCGTCCGTTTTCATACAGAATTTTTCCCTGAACGATTGTAAGGCAAACGTCAGAACCGCAGGCGGAATAGACGACAGTTCCGCATGGATCATAAACGGGACGCAGACGGGGAGAATGGGTGTTAACCATGATTATATCGGCATCAAATCCGGGAATCAGCCGCCCGATCTCGTTCTCTCTTCCCTGTGCATACGCTCCGTTCACGGTTGCGAGTTTCAGCGCAGAATATGCGGGAACGGCCGTTGGGTCAAGGCTTGTGCCTTTTGCAAGCAGTGCGGCGAGCTTCAACTCTTCGAACAAATCGTGCGAATTGTTTGAGGCGCAGCCGTCCGTGCCGAGGGAAACGTTGACTCCGCTTTTGAGCATCGCGGTGACATTCGCAATACCGCTTGCGAGCTTAAGGTTTGATACGGGATTGTGTGCAACGGAGACGCCGCGCCGAGCAAGAATGCTCATATCCCGATTCGTCAAATAAACTCCGTGCGCCGCAAGTGTGCGTGTGTTGAAAACACCGTTTTCGTTGAGAATTTCGGTTGGGGTTTTGCCATAGCGTGCGATGCATTCATCGGTTTCGCGTTTTGTTTCGGAAAGGTGAATTTGCGTCACGAGATTATGCTTTTCGGCAAGCTCCGAAACCTTGCGCCAATGCTCGGGTCGGGATGTGTATTCGGCATGTATGCCGACGTCGGCACGAATGCGCCCGTTTGCGGCAAGATGCCAGTCCCGAATCAATGCGCGCGTTTCAATAACGGCTCTGTCCTGTTCAAAATCATAATCATCGCCGAGAGCGAGCACGGAATTGCAGAGCGAAGCGCGAATGCCGATTTCGGCTGCAACAGCGGCTGAATCAGGTTCAAAAAAATACATATCGGAAAAAGAAGTTGTTCCGCTTGCGAGCATTTCCGCAATTCCCAAACGAACGCCTGCAAGCACTGCTTCGCGCGTGAGCCTGCCTTCAACGGGGAATATTTTCTTGAAAAGCCAGTCATTAAGCGCGGAATCATCCGCATAACCGCGCATTATGCACATCGCTGTGTGCGCATGGGTATTGATAAGCCCGGGCATGACAATATTGCCGTCAGCGTCGATGATGCGTTCGGCCGCAATTTGCATTTCGGGCGAATTCTTGTCGGAAACAAAGCTGATTTTCCCGTTTTCTATGCCGATGCAGCCGCCCGAAATAACAGGCAGTGCATCGTTCATTGTGATGATGTTTGCGTTTTTAATTAAAATATCCAACATAATTCAATTTAAACCAACAAAGCCGACTCACAGCCGTAAATGCTTCGGCAGAGCCGGCATGGAGCAGACGTTCGGTTAATCAAGCGGCATGCGCCTTAAAAACTCTGCAACGTGCGAAACGAAGCGTTTGCTTGCGGCGTTTCCGGCTTCAATGACCTCTTCACCGGACAACGGTTTGTCCAAAATCCCCGCAGCCATGTTTGTAATAAGCGTTATGCCCAAAATCCGCATTCCGCAATGCCGCGCTGCAATGCACTCAGGGACGGTGCTCATTCCGACTGCATCCGCACCGAGTGTACGCATTGCGCGTATTTCGGCGGGTGTTTCGTAATTCGGACCCATGCAGTAGAAATACACGCCTTCGCGTACGTTTTCCTGAGCATCCGCACATACTGAACGGAAAAGTTCCATGTAGTCCCTGTCAAAAACGCGGCTCATATCCGGGAACCGCGGGCCGAACTCGTCTATATTCCGACCTGCCAGCGGGTTGACACAGTTGAATTTGATAAAATCAGAAATGAGCATCAGCTCACCGACTTTAAAATCACGGTTTATTCCGCCTGCCGCATTGGTTATGATCATTTTGTCAATGCCGATAAGCTTTGCGAGCCTGACGGGGAAGACAACTTCCTCTGCCGACCATCCTTCGTAAATATGAAGTCGCCCCTGCATTAAAAGCACACGCTTGCCGCCGAGCAAACCCGCAATGAAGCGCCCCTTATGACCGATTGCGGTGCTTGTCCGCATGCGCGGAATCTCCCCGTAGTCTATGAAAATCGGATTTTGAACATTTTCACCGAGCGAACCCAGTCCGGAACCGAGTATAATAAGCACATCGGGTTCAAACCCGCTCAGTTTTTCGCACAGAACCGCCGCGCTTTCAACATAATCACTGTAGGTAAACATATTTTCCTCCAAAAGACCGAATTACCGAAAACTTCAAAGGCTTGCATCAGAGCAATCCGATGATGAGCAAAACAACAACGCCGGGAACTCCGAATATGCCGGTTATAAGTGCCGTCAGCCATGTTATGTTGATATAAAAGAAGCTTAGATTCAGCAAACCTGCAAAAACAAAGTTAAAAACAAACAGCAGCGCTGCACCGATAAGTGCATTGATAAGCAGTTTGAAAAAAATCTTGATGCTCAGGTTGAAAATTTTGAAAATGATAAATATAACCGCAAGCACGATGATGAACGTCAGAATCTGAGGAGCCATAAAAAGAGTATCCTTTCCGGTTGATTTTAATCTTGGCGTTCGAACAATCGCTGCATCGGTAACCGGCGGGAACAGACAGAAAAATCTTAACCCGAATCGGCTGCCGGCATTGAGCATGCACATGCCTATTGCTCTGCACGCCTTTGCTCCAGCAAAAAGATGTATCGCCTTCGCGCCGCTTCGACTTCAAGCGCAACGATCTTTGCTTCATCCGGTGCAGCGGCATCAAACCTTGCCATTGCAGCTTTCCATTTGCGCAGTGCTGCGGCGGGTTCGTCGCTGAATGCTTTTTTGCTGTGCTTATCCATATTTTACAATACCTCCCTGTGCTTGTCAAATGATATGAAAAGCATCTGCAAAAAATGCGGGAAATATACATATTTTCAATAAAACCACAATGCCCGGCGTGACGATGATTGCGATGCGGATTAATGTGCAGCGATTTCTTAATCTTAAGCGCAGCACGGTAATTCAGGTGCGTTGATGCAAAAAACCGGACAAACCGCAAGGGCAGTCCGGCATGATTGACATATGGAATTTCTGAAAGAATTAATCCGTTGATTCGAATATTCAATAAGATTATTTCCCGTTAAGGTAGGCTTCCTGCTCCGGTGTCAGCGAATCGATATGCAGCCCCATTGCATCAAGCTTCATGCGAATAACTTCGTTGTCTATCTGCTTCGGAACGTCATAAAGCCCGGGTGCCGTTTCTCTTCCGTGTTTTGCAAGCCAGCATGCGGAAAGAGCCTGAATTGCAAAGCTGAGATCCATTATTTCCGCAGGGTGTCCGTTGCCTGCAACGATATTAACGAGTCTTCCGTCCGCAAGCAGGTTCAGTATGCGTCCGTCTGCCGTTCTGTATCCGGTTATGAAAGGTTTGCGCTCGATTTTTTCAACAGCAATTTTCTCAAGATCTTCTTTGCTGACTTCAACATCAAAATGCCCGGCGTTGGCAAGAATGGCATTATGCTTCATCTTTTCGAAATGCCTTGCGGTAATGACGTCGCGGCAGCCGGTAGCGGTAACAAAAATATCGCCGATAGGTGCTGCCTCATCCATAGTCATAACGCGGAATCCGTCCATTACCGCTTCAAGTGCGCGGAAAGGATTTACTTCCGTAACAATAACATTTGCGCCCAGTCCTTTTGCGCGCATTGCAATGCCGTTTGAACAAAAACCGTACCCTGCAACAACAACGGTGCGCCCGGTCACCATGTTGTTTGTCGTGTACATGATTCCGTCCCAAACGCTTTGCCCCGTGCCGTGGCGGTTGTCAAAAAGGTGTTTGCAATCAGCATCATTGACCGCAAGCATGGGGAAGGGCAGTGAGCCGTCCTTTGCCCGTGCACGGAGCTTGTGAATGCCGGTGGTCGTTTCTTCACAGCCGCCGATAAGGCATTCTGCATATTCGGGATGCTGTTCGGTAAGCATCGTCACGAATTCACCGCCGTCGTCAATAATGATATGCGGTTTGAACTCAAGGACGCGGCGAATATGTTCATAATACTCTTCTTCGGTTGCGCCGAAAAATGCATGAACATCCATCCCGTCCTCGACAAGTGCGGCACAAATGTCGTCCTTTGTTGAAAGCGGATTGCTCCCGGTCACGGAAACTGTTGCACCGCCGTCGCGCAGTACGAGCGCAAGATATGCGGTCTTTGCTTCAAGGTGAACGCATACCGAAATCCGCAGCCCGCGGAAAGGCTGCTCGCGGACAAAACGTTCCCGCAGTGTACTCAAAACGGGCATAAAGTCCTTAACCCATTCAATACGTTTATGCCCCAAAGGAGCAAGTGATATGTCACGAATCGTACTCATTATTTCCTCCCTGCCGCTTGCTTGCGCAAAACGAAACTTATCTTTTTGGTAATTTAATAACACATCTTTGAAACAGCTGCTGCTTCAGCAAAAAGAATTCTACCATATATCAATGCAAATAGCAATATATTGAACCATACGAATGCTCCGGCAGGGTAATCGAAATGATATAATGTTCAAACCTCTTGCAATGCCGCAAAAGAGGTTGTAAAATAATAAGTTGTGAAAAATCGGGAAGATGAACAAAAACACCGATTGCTGAGCCGATATTTTCGGTGAAAGTGAAGCATTTGAATATTAAAAATAGCTGAAAGGACGCTTTCGCAGCGGCGGAAGCGGTAACTGTAATATTATGAACGAAAAGATTCGCAACGTTGCGATCATTGCGCATGTTGACCACGGTAAAACGACCCTTGTTGATCAGCTTCTGCGGCAGAGCGGTGTTTTCCGCACCAATGAACAGGTGCAGGACAGGGTAATGGACTCCAATGACCTTGAACGCGAGCGCGGCATCACAATTCTTTCCAAAAACACGGCGGTAAACTACAAAGGCTATCGCATAAACATTGTTGACACTCCAGGTCATGCCGATTTCGGCGGCGAGGTTGAACGTATTCTGAAAATGGTTGACGGCGTGCTGCTGCTTGTTGATGCATTTGAGGGCTGTATGCCGCAGACAAGGTTCGTTTTGCGCAAAGCATTGGAATTGGGCAAGGTGCCTGTTGTTGTCATCAACAAGGTTGATCGTCCCGGTGCGCGCCCGTACGAGGTCGTGGACGAAACACTGGATCTTTTCATCGAACTCGGCGCAAGCGAAGAACAGCTGGATTTCCCGATAGTATATGCTTCGGCACGCAACGGAGTTTCAGGCTTTGAACCCGATGAAATGACCGAGAACATGCAGCCTGTGTTTGACACGATTATCAACCATGTTCCCGCTCCAGGGGGTGAGGAAGACGCACCTCTTCAGCTGCTTATTTCAACGATTGATTACGATGACTATGTCGGCAGGATCGGCGTCGGCAGGATCGAACGCGGCGTTGCAAACCGCAACCGTGCCGTGACGGTCTGTGCTCTCGGCGGTGTTCCCCGTGAGGCAAAGCTTTCCCGCCTGTATAGGTTCGAGGGATTGAAACGCGTTGAGGCGGAGTCCGTCGGCGCGGGTGATATCGTTGCCGTTGCGGGCATTCCCGGGATTTCAATCGGTGAAACGGTCTGTGACACCGCATGTGTTGAACCGCTGCCCTTTGTTCATATCGACGAACCGACTGTAAGCATGGATTTCATAGTCAACACAAGTCCTTTTGCGGGCAGAGAGGGAAAATACGTAACTTCACGCAATCTGCGCGACCGCCTGTTTAAAGAGGTGGAAACGAATGTTTCAATGCGGGTTGAACCCACTTCTTCAACCGATGCTTTCAAAGTCAGCGGCAGGGGTGAGCTGCATTTGTCGATTCTTATAGAAACCATGCGCAGGCAGGACTTCGAATTTGCAGTTTCCCGCCCGAAAGTAATAATGAAGCGCGACGAGCAGGGGCATCTGCTTGAGCCCATCGAGGAGCTGACAATCGACGTCCCTCAGGAATACATGGGCACGGTTATGGAAAAACTCGGAACGCGGCGCGCTGTTCTGAACAACATGATTAACGAAAACGAGGGAAGTGTTCGCCTGATTTTCGATATACCTGCGCGCGGACTGATGGGCTATCGCAGTGAGCTTCTGACCGACACAAGGGGCAACGGCGTAATGAGCCATATATTTAAGGATTATGAACCTTACACGGGCGAAATTGCGGAGCGTACACGCGGTTCGCTTATCGCTTCCGAATCCGGCGAGGCGAACTCATACGGTCTGTTTAACACTCAGGAACGCGGAAGACTGTTTGTTCGTCCCGGAGATCCGATTTACGAGGGACAAATTGTGGGTGAATGTTCCCGCAACGAAGATATTGTTGTTAACGTTTGCAAACGTAAACATGTCACGAATATGCGCGCTTCCGGTTCGGATGAAGCTCTGCGTCTTACACCGCCGGTTGATTTAAGCCTTGAACAGTGCATGGAGTTCATTCGTGACGATGAGCTGGTTGAGGTAACGCCGAAGAATATCCGTATGCGTAAACGCCTTTTGACGAAGGACCAGCGGATAAAGGAATTTAACCGCAAGCAGTCACAGACAACCGAGTAAAATTAAGCGGTCACAGACAATCGACCGAAACCGATTCGAAGAAACAGCTGCTTGCGGTCCCGCAGGCAGTCACAGACAACCGAGTAAAATTAACTCGCCGAAACGGATGCTTGCGGTCCCGCAAGCAGTCACAGACAACCGAGTAAAATTAAGCGGTCACAGACAATCGAGTGAAATTAACTCGATGAAACAGATGCTTGCGGTCCCGCAGGCAGTCGCAGACAATCGAGTGAAAATAATCGGCAGAAGCGGCAGCCTGTGCGGACTGACGCAAAAGCACTGAGAACAGATCGGACAAGGAGGAGAGGATGAACGAATTCTTGAAATCATTGGCAGAAGCGGTTGCGGACAAGCTTTGGCTTGCACCTGTTATTGCAATTGTTTCAGGCGTGTTGACCTCGCTCATGCCGTGCTCATTGTCAACTATACCTTTGGTGATAGGTTTTGTCGGCGGGCAGGATTTGCCGCAGAACGGAAAGAGTTCGCGCCGTGCATTGCTGTTGAGCATTCTGTTTGCCGTTGGTTCAACCGTAACTTTCTGCATTCTCGGAATGCTTGCTTCAGCACTGGGCGGGCTTTTGGAACGCGCCGAAACCGTCCTTCATTTTGCGATGAGCATATTGCTTGTGCTGATGGCACTTCAGATGTGGGAGGTAATTCGAATCATTCCTTCCGGCAATTCGGTGCTGGCAAAAAGCCGTTTAACAGGCGGCATCGGTGCGTTCATATCCGGAATAATTGCCGGATTGTTTGCTTCGCACTGTGCGCTGCCGATAGTTTTTGCTTTGATGGCGATCGCAGCTGATGCGGGCGGCGGGAATGTTCTGTTCGGATTTATGCTTTTGCTCCTGTTTTCGGCAGGACATGCAGTGCTGTCTGTGGCGGCAGGCACAAGCGTTGGCTTTGTTCAAAGATTAACTTCAAATGCAAAGTATGAAAAAATAAGCAGAGTAATTCGCATTGTACTCGGCATAATCATCATACTTGTTGCGCTTTATCTCGCGTATGAAGGGCTGACGGAGTGCCTTGCACATAATGCGGCGTAAGACAGTATCGGTTTCAGATATAAAAACAGGCAAAACAAGCCCGTGCTGCCGACGGGGGAAGGAAATTCAAAAAGATGTATTCCGCAAATTGTAACGATTCAGTAAGCGAAACAACAAGAGCTTGGGCGGAGATCGATCTCGGCGCACTTAAGCATAATTTTGAATATGCAAAAAAACGTTCCGACCGCAGGGTTATATGCGTTCTGAAAGCGGATGCGTACGGACACGGCGCGGTTAAATGCGGGCAATTCCTGCAGCAGCACGGGGCTGAAATGTTCGCGGTTGCGGCATTGAGCGAAGCTGTCGAGCTGCGTGAGAACGGCATCACGATTCCGATTCTGATACTCGGTTACACCGCTCCCGAATATGCCGAAATCCTCAGCAGGCTGAATCTCGAACAGACCGTTGTGGACGAAGCTCATGCTGCTGCGCTGAATTGTGCGGCAGGCAGGCTCGGGGTCAAGGTGATGGTCCATATCGCACTTGACACGGGGATGTCACGCATAGGCATATTCGCACAGAGCAATCACTCCGAGGCTGTTGAGGCGGCGGAGCGCATTTATCACATGAAAAACCTTGACACTGTCGGAATGTATACGCATTTTGCCGTTGCGGACGACCCTTCGCAAAAGGCTTTCACCGATTTTCAATACAACAATTATCTTGCCGTTTTTAACGGACTTGCCGCGCGCGGCATTCGAATCAAAAACTGCCATGTGAGCAACTCTGCCGCAATACTGACGGATGTGAAGCATTTCGATTCCGTTCGCGAAGGTATTATGCTTTACGGCATGTACCCCGACAGCGAACCGGTCGAGAACGGCCCGCTTAAGCCGGTTATGACGCTCAAAGCGCGCGTTTCACAGGTTCGAAATCTGCCCAAGGGCGCAACCGTGAGCTACGGAAGAACATATCGCGCCGAGGAAGGCATCACAAGTGCCGTAATTCCTGCGGGGTATGCGGACGGCTATCCGCGCAGGCTTTCGAACATGGGAAAGGTTTTCATAAACGGAAAAGCATACAACCAGATCGGGCGCATATGCATGGATGTCTGCATGGCGGATGTAACCGGCGGCGATGTGCGGCAGGGTGATGAAGCGATTCTGTTTGGGCGGGGCGGCATGAGCATTGAAGAAGTGGCTCAAATTGTGGGAACCATAAACTATGAATTGACCTGTCTCGTCACTGAGCGTGCAAACCGTGTTTATGTCAACAACTGAAAAATAATTAATGCCGAAATTGATATTCAGGTAAAAAAATGCTTGACAAGAGAATATAAATGTTGTAATATAGCATCATTGAAGACTGTTGCACCGGAATGCGGGCAAGGTTTTTATTGGTGCGTGAAACTGCACCTGCCTTCAAAAACATAACACTGCTTGACTGTTCGCTTATTTTTCAAACAGTTAACCTGAAATATTTTATTGTTTGTTTTCAAATTTTAAACATATTATTTTTTTGAATTCGCAGGAGGGGGAATATGGACTTTGACAGTTCGATCTACGAAGCTGTAAAGACGATAATAGATGAATGGTATCCCCATGGACTTGTGTCCTGCTGCTGTGCATCGGTCCATGAATTCGGGGCTGAGGCGGCAATGATAGCTGTGCGGATCAAACCGAACATGAACGTTCGGCAAATTTCGGCTGTTATAAGCAATGTTTTTAACACTCAGTTTCCTGATAAAATCTTAGCAGAGCGGAAATGCCGCGCACCGGCAAGGCGTATTTTGCGCAGCATTAAAGAGCTGAAGTGCGGAAAAGATCCCGCGGCAACTGTGTGCAAGTACAATAAGCAAAGATAAATCTATGAAAAATTAAAAACCACTTAAGTCGTTTGCAGAACACACAAAAGAGCGGCGGTGCAGCTTTGTGCATCGTCGCTCTTAAATTTCAGCCGGAAAGGGGCATGCGGTCCGACTGAACGGAATTGAACAGTATGACGGCGTTATGCCGGCTGAACAGTATCTTTTTTGTAATATTGTGCCTGAGCATTCCAAAGTTCAAAGTATTTGCCGCTTTCATCCGCAAGCAGGTCGGAATGGGTGCCCTGCTGAATCACGCTGCCGCTGTCAAACACGGCGATCTCATCACAGAATTTGCAGGAGGAGAGGCGGTGGCTGATGTAAACCGCAGTTTTATCACCTGCAATTTCATCGAATTTTGAATAAATCTCCGCTTCGGCGATCGGGTCAAGTGCGGCCGTCGGTTCGTCAAGAATAATGAACGGCGAATCCTTGTACAATGCGCGTGCAATGGCGATTTTTTGCGCTTCACCGCCGGAAACGTCAACGCCTTCCGTATCAACACTCTTATAAAGATATGTATCAAGTCCGTGCGGCATTTTTGCAAGCTTCTCGCCGAACCCTGCCTTGTTAAGACAGTCGAGCACACGTGCGGCATCGTATGTTTGGCTTGCTGCAACGTTCTGCCCGAGGGGCAGTGCCAGAAGTTGGAAATCCTGAAATACCACGGAGAATATCTTCATGTAGTCATCGTAACGATATTTTCGAATATTGATGCCGTTGAGCAGTATTTCGCCTTCGGTCGGGTCATACAGACGGCAAAGCAGCTTTATAAAGGTTGTTTTGCCGCTGCCGTTCATTCCCACAACTGCGAGACGGCTGCCCACTTTGAACTTCATGTTCACATGGCGGAGTGCATACGCTTCACTGCCGGGATATTTGAACGACACATCACGAAATTCAACATCATACTGAATATCGCTGCGCTTTTCGGTGGTGAGGCTGCCCTGATACATTGTGTTCGGAGTATCCAAAAGCTCAAACACTGTGTCAAGGAAACTTGAATTGATTCGCATCACGCCGATACATTTCATCAGTTCCGAGAAGCCTCCGAAAAAGCTTGTTACCGAACCGATATACTGCGTTGCGGTGCCGAGACCGAATGCGCCCGCCCACGCCTTTATGCAAACAAGCAGATAAATCAGACCGGTCAGAAATGCGGACACGCAGCTTGAAAGCGCAATGAGCAGCCCCATGGGTCCCTTTGCATATTGTGCAAAGGTGGATTTCATGCTGAATGTATTGTTATTTTCAAGGTAATACTCGGCAATGGCCTGCTGCTTATAAAAGCGCATATCCGCCATTCGGGCTCTGTTGGAGGAGGCACTTGAAAAATAACCGAACACGCGGTTGCCGAAAGTGCCCTGTTCATCGTTGCGTTCCCAATAGGAGTTGCCTTTTGTTGCGCAGACGGGTGCAGCAAGTGCAGCTGCAAACAGAAGGGCAATAAAACCGACGGTGAAGAGCGGGGAGTTCAAAAAGCCGAGTCCGGATGCCTGAGGAATCTTTGCAAAGAACAAACCGAGGGAAAGTCCGATGCCGCCGATGATCTGAAACAGTGCATTGCAGCCGGAGCGAAAGATTTCAATCGATTGCCTAAGGCCGTATCCGGTGAAGTTCTGGCTCTGCCATATCTGCGATTGAAGCTCGTAAACGCGCTGACTGTCAGCATTCGGAAAATCCATATCAAGTCTTTTTTTGCCGAATACGGACTGCATCTTGACAGAAAAAGTGGATTCCTCCGCTTCGCGCCAATGCTGCAAAATCGCGTTGAGCAGCATTATCCCGGCGGTTGCGCCGAGCGTCAGCAAAACCCAATTGCGGAGTGCGGCAGGGTTTCTGCTGCCTGCAAGCTCATTCAGCAGCTGAGCTGAAAACCAGATCGTCACAAGCGGGCTTGCGGCGGCTGTGAATGCGCTCAAAAATATCGAAACAAATGTTCCTTTGCAGGGTTTGAACAGTATTTTCCATGCGCGCAAATTGTTTTTGAACGCAGCGGCGAAACTTGTTTTTTTGTTGGTATTGTTACTCATTTTCACTCACTCCTTTCATTTGATTGCGGCGTCGGGAGAACCGTCTGACGTGCCGTCCTGATTATCACTGCGGTAGTACTTGCTTTGAACTTCGAACATATAGGCATAGCCTCCGCCGTTTTTCAAAAGCTCGTCATGCGTGCCTTCCTCTGCAATTTTTCCGCTGTCAACAAAAATGATTCTGTCGCAAAAACGCGTTGAGGCAAGGCGGTGAGAGATGAAGAACGAGGTTCGTCCGTGCGTCATATCATTGTATTTTTGATAGATGTCATTTTCTGCAATCGGGTCAAGTGCCGCGGTAGGTTCGTCAAGCACGAGTATCGGTGCGTTTTTATACAATGCCCGTGCAAGCATGAGCCTCTGCGTCTGCCCGCCGGAAAACTCAACTCCGTCCTTAAACACACGCCTGCCGAGATGCGTTTCAATGCCCTTGGGGAGGGACTTAATTTTTTCGGTCAGACCTGCCTTATCAATGCACTGCCAAACGCGGGCTTCATCGATTCCGTCAACACATTGGGCAACGTTTTCCTTAACGGTGACGTCAAGCACGGAGAATTCCTGGAAAACAGCCGAAAAGAGCGCGTAATAGTCGTTGCGGTTAAACTTGCGGATATCTTCTCCGTTAAGCAGTATGCGTCCTTCGGTCGGGTCAAGAAAACCGCACACAAGCTTCACGAGCGTTGTTTTACCTGCGCCGTTAAGGCCGACAATTGCAAGCTTTTCACCCGGATGAACGGTCAGATTAATGTGAGAGAGCGTGTCTTTATCCGCCTTCGGATAGCGGAAGGAAACATCATCAAGCCTGATTTCATATTGCTTGTTCGGTTCAAAAGCGATTCTTTCGCCGCCGTTAAGGTCGAAAGGCTCGTCCCAATCAAGAAATTCGCGAATCGTGGAAATATCAAGGCTCTGCTTGTGCATTACGGAAAGCTTATCCAGAATCTCAACGACCCACTGTGCGAAGCCGCTCAGTGCCGCAAAGTACAGAAGAAATTGGGAAGCAGGCAATCCGTTTTTGACGGTGATTCCGATAAGAAACGCATAAGCGATGCCGTTGCGCAAAAAAGTCAGAACGATATCAATGATATTTGCCCAAATATATTTGCGCTCGCGCTTTGCACAAAACGCACTGTACAGGCGCATTGTGCTGCCCCAAAGATCTTCCAGCCAGCCGCGCAGGCCGAACATGCGGATATCCTTAGCAAACTCGCGCGATGTTGCGGTTTTGTTTGCGTATTCGATTCTTTTTGTAAGCTCAAGCTCTTCGCTGCGATGGAGATAGCCCCATTCGTTGATTCGTTTGCTTGCAAAATAGCTGACAGCCGTTGTTGCGGCAACAAGTGCGGCAAGCCAAAGGTTAAGGTTCGTCAGCAAAGCAAGATAAACGATAAAGCCGATGCATGACGTCATCAAATCCGTCAGAGTCGTCCAGATGGCTTCGGATGACTATGAGTTGCCGGCGCAGGCAGCACTTGCCTTTTCTCCGAGGGCAAGAAAATCCGTGTTCAAAAGGTTCGGATAGGATGTTTCGGCATATTTGCGGGAAATGCTGAGATAGATTCCCTGGCTCCGAACGGCGATTCTTCCGAACAGCGCATTCGTATCAACATAGGACCGAAGCCCGGAAAGCAGCATGAGCACCAAGGCAAATGCCGCAATTGTGAAAACAACACTGCCGAGGGATGCGGAAAGCTCGATTTTGTTCAGAATTGCAGGTGCAATAAGCAGTTCGGCAACGCTTTTGCCCGCGCTGAGCAATGCAAGCACGATGCAGAGCGGGAAAACACTCTTTGCGTACTTTCGGGATGTGCGCAGCATGAACCCCGTGTTCTGCCAAAGATTGTACTTCGGTTTCGGTGTTTTTTTTGCGCCGTGTTTGGATTGAATTTCTTTTTTTGTTCTTTTGTCCATTGTATCAACCGCCTTTCAGCTTTTTGATGTTTGCATTATAGCCGAAATTCGTTCGAGCTGCATATTTCGGGGACGAATTGTTGATTGGCGGGGACGAATTGCAGTTTTGCCGCCGCAGAAGGCGGGCGGAGTAAGGCTCTGCGTGATGTGAAGCAAAAAAACACCCGAATGCAATGCTGCATCGAATGTGTGAAAAAGATAAGTGAAAATACAGGCAATTATTCCTGCGGAAGAAGTATTTCCGCAGTGAACGCTCCGTCTTCGGAGTTAAAGCTCAAATATCCGTCATGCTTTTCAACGATGGTTTCAATGCGGGAAAGCCCGAGGCCGTGTCCCAAACCCTTTGTTGTTGCAAAAACGCGGCCGAGTTTGCCGAGCTTTTTTTGAGAGGTGAAATTTGTAAACGAGATATAGAGCCGGCTGCCCTTCATGTCCATATAAACACGGATGAGCCTGTTTTGCGGCGGAAGAGCCATGCTTGCATCGATTGCATTGTCGAACAGATTTCCGAGAATGCAGCACAGGTCAATTTCGGATATTTTAAGTTTCACGGGAATATGTGCATCAACGCGGACATCGATTTCCCGTGCTTTTGCAAGTGAAACTTTGCTGTTCAAAATTGCATCCGCCATGGAGTTTCCCGTTCGGATCGAACTGTCAAGAATCGAAAGGTTCGTATCGAGCTCGTTCAGATATTCCCTTATTCCGACAATATCATTGTTTGCGGCAAGAAACTTGAGCGTTTGAATATGGTTGTGATAATCGTGCCGCCATCCGCGCATTTTTTGATACATGTTTTCAACTTCGCGATAATGCGTCTCAATAAACTCATTTTGGTCGGCTTCAAGCTGCCTGTCATAATGTTTTTTTAAAATGCACTTTAAAAGGCTTTTCATCGATTTCACTCCGTATATATGGAAAATCTGTTTCACAAGTGCGCAATTATCGCACGGTTAAGCGGTTCGTATGCGCCGCGGGGAAGGGGAAGCACGGTTCCGTCCGAAAGCTGAACCTCGGTTTTTGTAACGTGTGCAACGAACTTAAGGTTCACAATAACGGCTCTTCCGATGCGGTGAAAACCGCTGCCGAGCTCATGCTCAAACTCGCTTAATGTGCGCTTGACCGTGTATTCGCGCTTTGCGTGAACGGTAACATAATTGCGGAAAACTTCAAGGTAGTGTATCTCGTATACCGGAATGCGAAGCATTTCGCCGCCGCTCTCAAAGCATATGCAACGTTCGTTCTGCGTGATTTTTTGAGCCGCCCGGTTCAAAACAGAGAAGAATTTTTCCTTGTTGAGCGGTTTCATGAGATAATGCAGCGCGGCAACATCATAGCCCTCGGCAATATAATCCGAATAGCCGGTGATGAACACGATTTGAACAGCTTCATTTTCGCGGCGAACCTTACGCGCCGCCGACACACCGTCCATCCCGCTCATTTCAACATCAAAAAGCAGGATATCGAAAGCTTTATACTCGTCGTAACGAAAAAGAAAGCTTTCCGCAGAAGGGAAAACCTCAATCTCAACCTCCGTACCGCGCTGTTTTGCCCATTCAAGCAAAAACGACTGCACGAGTGCTGCATCGGTTTTACTGTCGTCGCATATTGCAATGCTGTATTTCATACGCATACCTCCGAGGAGCTCCGAAGCCACTGCATCTATTGTACCAAAAAGAAGCATCATCCGCAAGCAACCGTTGTTTGATATCCGAAAAAAACTACAACGGCAAATATATTTCACGGAAAGAAGGGGCTGCGCCGGTGACCCTTTTGCTCAGAGCATTCTTTCGCCGTCCATAAACACGGCTTTAAGGTTTAAATTCGCATCAAACACAGCAAGATCCGCAGCGCGGCCGCACTCAAGTCCAAACGGAGCGGAATCGCCGAAAACGGAGGCGAAAGGTGCATACGATGCAGCAAAGAATGCATCGGACGGCGAAATGCCGAACGAAACAGCGCTGCGAACCGCATCGGCAAGGGATATTGCAGAACCCGCAAGCGTGCCGTCCGCAAGAGCGGCGCATCCGTCGGACAAAACGAATTCCTGCCCGCCCAGGCTGTACCGACCGTCGGGCATTCCTGCGCAGCGAAGCGAATCCGATATCAGGCAGGTTTTTTTGCCGAAGACCCGAAAAACTCCACGAACCACGGCAGGGTGAACATGCAGCCCGTCACAGATAAGTTCAACGGGAATTCCGAGATCGGCTGCCGCGCCTGCAATACCGGGGGAACGGTGCAGGCAGTCGTTCATGCCGTTGAAAATATGCGTAACATGGGAAGCTCCGGCTCGAAATGCGGCAATTGCCGTGTTGTAGTCAGCCGCACTGTGGCCTTCCGAAACGGTGCAGCAGCCCGAAACGCTGCGAATGAATTCAAACGCACCGGGCAGTTCGGGCGCAACGGTTACGAGTTTTATCCGACCGCCGCTTGCGGCATTAAGCTGATGAAACAATGCTGCATCGGGCGCAAGAAGATTGCATTCGGCCTGCGACCCGCGCTTACTGCTGCTGAGGAAAGGCCCCTCAAGATTTATGCCGATGCATTTTGCGCCGGCAAGGTGATGCAGCCTCTTCGGAGTGCGCTTGATAAATTCCGCGCGCATACGGCAGAAAACATCGATTGAATGCATGGCGGCAAAAAGCTCCTCTGCACATAAAGTCATTGTTGTTGCAAGGAAAGAGGTTACGCCTTGGCTGAGATAGTATCGCGAAAGGCGGAAAAGCGGTGAATCGAGCGGAAAACTATCGGCATCAAACTCATTGCATTTGTAATTGCTGCATTCGTGAATGTTACATTCGTGAATGTCGTTCAATACATTTCTGTCCGAAAAATCCGCATCCGAAAAATCTGCGCCGTATGCCCCGTGCGTGTGGATATCAAAAAGTCCGGGAACAACAAAGCCGCCGTGCGCATCGAGCGTTTCGCATTCGCAATCAGATGCACAGGAATCGTTGCTTCGGCGCAATGCAGTTATTGTGCTGTCAAACTCGATACTACCCGTTTGCAGTCCGCAGGGGAGCAGCAGAGAGGCATTCTTGATAAAAAAACGTTTCATTATATTAAATACTGACCTTAGCCGATGAATGTCGAAATTCGCACACTTAATTCAAAACAATTACTTATTCTGCATCATCTGTGCAAGTCCGATCTTTGCACTGCGCAGAAGCAGACGAAGTGCATGCGAAACGGATTTGCGGGTATCCTCATCCATATTTTTAAGCGAGCGGAGCATTGTTTTTACGCATACGAACCAATTGTCTGAAATATCTCGGAGCGTCTTTGCATTTGTATCCTGCATAACGGCGTAAACGGTATCGACAAATTGCTCACGCTGCCTGTTATCCATTCCTGCGAGCCAATGCTTGAGCGTGAAGTCGATAAACATGCTGCTGTTGTTGACCTTTTCAAGATAGGTGAACTTGTCGCACAACAGTTCCCAGGAATAAATATCGTGCTGCATGATGCCGCTTTCGGTACTGTGAATGATTGTATACTTTTCTTCGTGACCGAGAAGCATGCCGACAACGGATGACTGCGGAACGAAAGTGTTCACAAGCACGCAGATGCTTTTGTAGCTGTCTGAATTCAAAACATCTTCCGTGAAGCCCGGGCCGTCATAATTATAAATATGAGTGATTCGGCGGCGGGCAGCCTGTTCGCAAAATGCTGAGGCATAAACGGCGAGGTTGCCGCCTTTTGAGTGACCGCCGACGGTTATATCACCGTCGTTTGAAGCGGCAATACGGTTCAGATAGTCAACGGCATTGCTTTGGGCAGGAACGGGACAGACAAAACACATGTTGAAATCCTCCTTCCAACCGACAAGCGTGCTGTCGGTTCCGCGAAAAAAAACATACAGCTTGTTCTTGCTCGGACGGAATGTGACGGCGGAAAACTGAGTTTGCGTTGCGGCATCAAAAAGGTATGAGTAGCCGAAGAGCTCAATATCCCGAAACCGGCGGCTGTTTAAAAGCATTTCAAGCAGTTTTGCATCGTTTTCCTTGCGCAGAGAGCCCGGCTTTTTTATGTTCAGCGAAATAAGCGCCGCTGCGGCATCCGCAATGGTGACGGAAACAGGGGAGTCACAGGGCATGATAAGCTCAAACGGCAAATAGCTCAGCCGTGCAAAAACGGCACCGTCAACCTCGTTGAAAGGACTGACGGAGAGAGGAAGGTCGCCGCGCCATATAAGATAGTCAAATATGTTTGCCATTATTAATCAAAACCTTTCCAAGGATTCGGCAATAACCGCTTAACGGAGCGACAACGGATAAAAAAACGTATGAAATGTGAAACAACTGCAAACCGTTGCTCACTTCAGAACTTTTGGGTTATCCGCTGACGAATGTATTTCAACTAAACCATTGTCGAAACTCCGCAATTGAATTATAATGTAACCGACGGCAAAAGGTCAAGCCCTGTGCCTGAATTTGCCGCAAAACAGCCGAAGGCTCTGTGCTGCGGCGCAGTTAAAACGGAAACGGAGAGAAATATGCTTCTTGAAAATGTCGAAAAATACATAATTTGGCTCTTCTTTTACAGTGTGGTAGGTTGGATTTACGAAAGCACGCTGTGTTCTGTTCGTGCGCATAAGTTCATTAACCGCGGCTTCCTTAACGGTCCGTACTGCCCGATTTACGGCTGGGGGGCAGTGCTCGACATTCTGATACTCGGAAAAGTTCAAAACCCTGTGCTGCTTTTTTTCCTCGGTGCAATTGTAACATGTTCTCTGGAATATTTCACCTCATACATCATGGAAAAACTTTTTCATGCGCGTTGGTGGGATTATTCAAAACGCAAATTCAACATTAACGGACGCGTCTGCCTGCTCGGTGCGGTTGTGTTCGGAGCATTTTCGGTTATTCTGATAAAACTTGTTCATCCGCTTGTGTCCGATGTTACGAACAGCCTTCCCCGTGCTGCACTGCATTGGCTTGCGGCGGTGATGTTTGCAATAATTGCGGCGGATGAATGCGTCACGATCGGCGGCATTGCGGGATTTAATAAAAAACTTAAGGAGCTTGCCGCAGCGATAGAGAACGCAAAGGCGGATATAGGACTGAAGCTGCACGATAAGGGAGGGCTCGGAAGCGAAGTGTACAACGCTGTTCATAATGCAGCGGCTGTGTTTGTTCAAAAACTGAATGCGCAGCAGCGGCGTATACTTGCGGCATTCCCGAAACTTCGAACCATGGAACATAACGATATTCTGAATGATGTTCGCAAGCTGATTGCCGATGTTGAAAATCGACGCAGGAAGAACAGAAACAAACATAACGACTGACAAGTGAGCTTGCCGCAGCCCGCGGAGAGAATGCAGTTCTGCCGGGCGATTCGGGCGGCAGAATAAGAATAAACAAAGGAAAGGACACAAAAAATGAAAGTTCTGATAATGAGCTGCGACACCGGGGAAGGACACAACAGTGCGGCGCGTGCGCTCGTGGGTGCATTCAACAGACGAAATATCGATTGTACTTTGATTGATCCGCTGATATTCCGCGGGCGCAAAGCAAGTGAAATTGTCTCTGCTTCCTACACTGCAATGCTGAGAAAAGCGCCGGCGTTGTTCGGGATTATTTATAAAGCGGGCGATATTTACAGTTCAACGAGAATCGTGTCCCCTGTTTATTATGCAAACTCAAAGTATGCTCCCGGCCTGCGTGAGTATATCGAAGATAAAGGATTTGATGCCGTTGTTTCAACGCATCTTTTTCCGATGGAAGCGTTGACGGCAATCCGAAAAAAGGGAGGGTTCAACATTCCGTGCTACGGTGTGCTGACGGATTACACCTGCATTCCGTTTTTCGGCGAAACAAAACTGGACGGGTATTTTATTCCGCATGAGGAGCTGCGCGATGAAATTGCAAAATGCGGAATACCGAAAGAGAAGCTGTTCGCAACAGGCATTCCCGTAAGCAAAAAATTTGCTGTACACGAATCAAAAGCGGCGGCAAGAGCGGCACTCGGACTTCCGGCGGACAAGCCCGTTATGCTCATAATGAGCGGGGGCGTCGGCTGCGGAAACATCCTTGAGCTTTGCGACACGCTTGAGCGGTGCAGCAGCGGGGATTACCTTGCGTGCGTTCTGACGGGGCATAACGCTTCACTGAAGCAGAGCATTGATGAACGATTTGCTTCGGCAGGGCGGATAAAAACCGTGAGTTTCACAAAACAGGTGAATCTTTACATGAATGCGGCGGATGTAATGCTGTCCAAGCCCGGAGGATTGACAAGCACGGAAGCCGCTGTTGCAAACGTCCCGCTCGTGCAAATGCTGACATATGCGGCATGCGAAGCTAAAAACATTGCTTTTTTCACCTCTCACGGGCTTTCGATACGTGCTGCGAATGAGCGCGAAGCGGTTTCGGCAATGTGGAGCTTAACGGACGACAAACAAAAGGCGGAAAAGATGCGTGCAATGCAGCGCGCCTGCATAAACCCGAATGCGGCGGACGATATTGCGGCAAAGGTGGCTGAAGGATGGATATAAGTTCTTTTGCACGGTGTGCGGCATATGCGGCGTTCGGCTTTGCCTGCGGCGGAGTTATGTTTTGCAGATTCATGCCGCTGCTGCTCGCAAAAAAAGATATAACAAAGCTCAGCTCGGACGGGAATCCCGGTTCTGCAAACGTATTTATAAATTGCGGGATACCGCTCGGGCTGCTGTGCCTGTTTCTTGATATGTTTAAGGGTTTCCTGCCCGTGCTTCTTGCGGAAGAAAACTATGATGTTCGTCGATTGTCCTTTGCGATTCTGATTGCCGACCCGGTGCTCGGTCATGCGGTTGCTCCGTTCGACCGTTCAAAGGGCGGCAAATGCATTGCAACAGCTTTCGGCGTCCTGCTTGCGCTGATTCCGCAAACAAAAATCGTGTTCCTGCTTGCCGGGTTGTATATACTGTTTTCAACTGCAATCAGGATTTCTCCGAATCGTGTGCGCAGCACAGCAACGTTTGCACTGTTCGGAACTTTTGCCGCCGTGATGCTGCTTTTAAAACGGCGTGCGCCGCTTGCAATGGGATGCCTGCTGGTTTCTTCAATTGTAATTGTGAAACATTCAAAACTCTTTTGCTCGGACGAATGTGCCGAAGAGGGCAGCGCCGTAAGTGAGGACGACGGAAACAAGGCAAAAATATAAAACGAGAAAAAGCAAAATTAAAAATGCAGCTTTACAGCTGAGACGCGTCGGCAAATCCGAAGGAACGGTGAACGGCTTGAAGATACAAAAATATGTCATAAAATATCGTCAGGCTACAACAAGCTATAACAAACCCGTATGTGAACAGGGGTAAACAGAAGAATTATTCCTGTTTAAGCTGATTATATATATCATCTAAAAACAAGACTGTTTCGTGTGTCATACATGAAAATGTATAAAAAAATACCCAATCCCGATTGACATATTAATATAAGTATGGTATCATTTTGCCTGTACTAAAGTATTGGACAGCCAATGATTACTCCCCTATTTTCTTGCGACGCGGCATAATATAGCCGCATCAAGGAAAGGGGCGCAACAGCATGACTGACCAGATAAATTCTTCAGACTACGAGCATTCTTGTCGAAAGAGGCTCACAAAGAGGGAGAAGTTCCCCCCCGACTGCATGGACGGGATAACGCCATGGGACGAGCCGGAACTGCGTAAAAACCCAACTTCAGTTTGGACTCTGTCTGTTCAAAAAAAGACCCGGGCGGAAATATCAGCGCAAAAGTGCGCTGCTAATCAGTGATTACCTAAGAATGTGAAGCTCGCCGATCTCAAGCACAACAGTGATCTTTCACGGCTTGATACTGTAGATGAGAAAGCGTTGAAAAGAGTTGAGAAATACTTCAATGCAATCAAACTTTTTACGAAGTAATATGTTCTACCGCTATTCGACAGTCGGTATCTTGCGCTTTTTTAAGGAATCGGTAAAATGTAGATATAGGTAAGGGCTGCCGATGGACGATTATAAATTCGGAAATTACATTTTTGAACTGCGGAGCAGGGCGGGGGTGTCTCAATCGGAACTTGCGGCTGAGGTTGGCGTTACCAACAGGGCAGTATATAAGTGGGAGGCTGGCAAAGCAAAACCGGGTGTGGAGACGATTCCAAAACTTATGGCGCTGTTTTGAGTTAGCGTTGATGATTTGATAAAAAAGAGAGAGGAAGAAAACAAAGTGGAGATAACGAAGATCGTAATCACGGGCGGCCCGTGCGCCGGAAAATCTACGGCAATGAGTTGGATTCAGAACGCCTTTACCCAAATGGGCTATACAGTTCTGTTTGTTCCTGAGACGGCAACTGAGCTGATTACAGGAGGTGTTGCTCCATGGACGTGTGGCACGAGCGGCGAGTACCAGAAATGCCAGCTCCAATTGCAGCTTGACAAGGAAAAGGTCTTTGAGCAGGCAGCCAAAACAATGGATACTTCAAAAGTATTGATTGTCTGTGATCGCGGCGCATTGGATAACAAAGCGTATATGGACGGCCTTGAATTCGCCCAAATGCTTGAATATTTCGGAACAAACGTGATTGAGCTTAGAGATAATTATGATGCCGTGTTCCATTTGGTGACGGCTGCAAAGGGTGCTGAGGAATTCTATACGACAGCCAATAATTCCGCCAGAACGGAGACAGTCGAGGAGGCAGCCGCTCTTGACGATAAATTGATTTCTGCATGGACGGGTCATCCGCATCTGCGCGTGATTGATAATTCTTCAAACTTTGAAAATAAGATGAAACGCTTAATCGCGGAGGTATCCTCTTTTCTCGGGGAACCGGAACCGCTTGAGATTGAGCGTAAGTTCCTTATTGAATATCCGGACGTCAAGTGGCTTGAATCGATGCCGAATTGTCAGCGCATCGAGATCATTCAAACGTATCTGAAATCCGACAAGGATGAAGAGGTTCGTGTGCGCCAGCGCGGATTTGATGGACACTACATCTATTTCCAAACTACCAAGCGCAAGGTCAGTGATATCAAGCGCGTGGAGATTGAGCGCAGACTTTCCGAAAGTGAATATCTGCGGCTTCTGATGAATGCGGACACGACCAGACGGCAAATTCGGAAGGATCGCTATTGTCTTACGTACAAGAATCAGTATTTTGAGATTGATGTCTATCCATTCTGGAACGACAAGGCGATTGCAGAAATTGAACTCAGCGACGAGAACGCTGAAATTAACTTCCCGAAACAGATCAAGATAATAAAAGAAGTTACAGATGACGAAAATTATAAAAATGCATTCTTAGCGATAATATAAGAAACGTGAATATGGACCAGCATGTAAAATCGCTATTTGCTCGTTTAGACGAAGACGAGAAAACGACATTGTTTGGCAGCAAATGATTAACGCCCCTATTTTCTTGCGACGTGGCATAATGTAGCCGCAGCAAGGAAAGGGGCGCAACGGCATGACCGGTCGGATAAATTTTCCGGACTGCGAGTATTCCTGTCGAAAGAGGCTCACAAAGAGTGAGAAATTCCTCGACTGCATGGACGAGATAACGCCATGGAACGAAATAGTGCCGCTGATAAAGCCATGCTACTTTAGTAAAAAGACAGGCAGACCGCTTCGCGGAACACGACGACTTTAAGAACGACGGACATCTTTTAAAGCATGTATTCAGAATCAACAGCCGAAAACCGTTCCGAAAGAACAAGTGGGAGAAAGGTCCCGGCACATTTCGGTATGCGCTCATTGAAGGCTGAAAGTCCTGGATGCGGAGCAAGGTGGAGTATGTTTTCCACATAATCAAGAACGTCTTCGGGTTTCAAAAGACGCCTACAAGGGCTTGAAGAAGCTCAAAGCCAAGGCTTTCATGCTCGCAGCCTGCGCAAACATCTGCATACTGACGTCATCCAACCCGACCCCGAAGGAACTGCCAAGGGAGCAGTATTCCTAAATTTCCAAAGCAAATTGAAAAAGAGAGTGCAAATATGATCTTCAAGACCGGAACTGCGTAAAAACCCAACTTTCGTTTGGATTCTGTCTGTTCAAAAAAATCCGGGCGGAAGTATCAGCGCAAAGTGTGCTGTTAATCAGCGATTACTTTAGGCCAAGACGATTTTGTGTTACTCGGATTACGTGCGTTCGGGATTCGATGCTGTTCGTTCTTTTGACATAATATGACTGTCATTTGTGAAAATATACCAAAAAATTACTAAATCCCCATTGACATGATAATATAAGTGTGGTATTATTTGCTAGTACCAAAGTATTGGCATGAGAAATATCCATAAGGAGCATACACATCATGTACGGAAAAAACATCAGGCAACTCAGAACCAGATTATTCATCGCACTCGCAATTGCAGTAATTGCAGCCATTGTAATGGCAGTCGCAACGTTGGCGGACGGAGGAACGAGCGTCGGAGGAATGATTTTCACGCTTTTGTTGGCTCTGCCGATACTCTTCCTTGAATTCTACGGCCTTTTAATTGCACCCAGGCTTTGGCTGGATTATTATAAAGCCGGTTTTAAGGGAGTTGCGGCATGTTTTGTGGGCATGGCGGCGGGCAGTTTTTTCATCGCCATATGGGGCATTCTCAAAATGATGTTCGGCGGATTGGTCTGCGCCGTAAAGTCTCTGGCAGTCGGAGCGCAGGGAACAGCTTATGTAATCAAGAACCGCGGCATGGCGCAGTAAAACATTTCATTACACAAGTTTCAATGTCGAAAAAAAATTAACCGTGTCGAACGGGAGGTAACTATGCAAACCATGTCAGATGAGTTGCTTCAACCGCTGCGGGCATACAAAAACGTACTTAAAAAGCGTCACGAGGTATACACGCGCGATCTGTTTGAAGAACTTGTTAAAAAATCCGGAATAGACGTTTCCGAAAACCACAGAACAGTTCAGGCATATAATGAGGAACAGGAAAAAATAAAGAACATTGCCAAAAAGCTGTCGAAACTGCGCACACTGCGCACACTTATGATATTTTTGGTTGTTGCGGGCGCAGTTGAAATTATCGGCTGCATTGTTCAAAAATCATATCCGTGGATAGCTTTGGGTGCAGCGGTTGCAGCGATTGCAATTTATGTTTGGGTAAAAGTGCTGAATCCGAAGGTCAAGAGCGGAGATGCGCTTAAAGCCGAATATGAAGCGAAGGCGAAGCGGCTGTTGGATAAAGCTTGGGAGCAAATGGCTCCGCTGAATGCGCTGTTCGACAGTGATATGACACGGCAGCTTGTTCAAAAAACTATTCCCATTGTTAAAATCGACAGAAATTTTACCGTTGCAAGGTATGCACAATTGCGCAAGGAATTCGGGTATGCCGAACAGGAAGCATTTGAGCAGATTTCAACAGTTTCTGCCGTGTCGGGTGAAATTCAGGGTAATCCGTATATTATCGAAAGGTACCTTTGCCAAGCGATGGGAACCGAGGTCTATACGGGTGAGCTTTACATCGAGTGGACGGAATACTACACGGATTCCGACGGAAACGAGTGCAGAATCGATCGATCCGAAACGCTTCATGCGTCCGTCACAAAGCCTAAGCCGTATTACTATCATGAAACGATGCTGACATACGGAAATGAAGCAGCACCAAATCTGAGCTTTTCACATGACAGAACCCACGCAGAGAAAATGAGTGATAAGCAGCGGACCCGATATATCAAATCCGAAGCCAAGCGCATTCAGAAGCTTGCGCGCAGGGATTTGACGAAGGGCAATGCAAGCTTCACGCCCTTGGGCAACGATGAATTTGATGCATTGTTTAATGCAACGGATCGCAGCAACGAAATGGAGTTCCGGCTTTTGTTCACACCGATGGCGCAGAAAAACATGATTGAGCTCATGACGGATTCCGATTACTACGGCGATGATTTCAATTTCCGTAAGCACAAAATGATTAATACCGTAGCGGCGGAACAGGCCGATTCATGGTGCATGGAAACAAGCACCGGCAGGTATAAGAACTATGACATAGATGCATCGCTTGCGAGCTTTGTGAATTTCAATACCGAGTGGTTCAAGCGTTTCTATTTCCAGTTTGCGCCGCTGCTTTCAATTCCGCTGTACCAGCAGCACAAATCGCATGAATTTATATACAGGCGCAGCAGCGTTGACGAAAGCAACTACACTCCGCACGAGGCTGAAATTCTTGCAAACTGCATCGGGCAGCGAGTGTTCCGACATGAGGATTCCGCAACGCAGGCAATTCTGAAAACACAATTTGTGCGTGCCGAGAACGACAGCGATGTTGTGAACGTGACAGCACATTCATTCCGAGCGGTTGAACGCTGCGATTATGTTTCGGTTTTCGGCGGTGACGGGCATTGGCACGATGTCCCGGTTTATTGGTATGAATATATTCCGATTTGCGCAAGGAATGCAATGGAGATGCGCGAACTGGGATTAAACGATGCGGAATTTGCCGGCAAAAAGAGCGAAAAAGCATTTGCCGACTACCTTGATTCACATGTTAACCGATGCGCCTATTGTGACGGTATTTTTGCAGGAACATTAGCGGGCGGGTCTCGGATAACGAATATATAACTAAATTACACGGAGGAACAAAAAATGGCAAATCCACTCGGCGGACAAAAGGACAATATAAGCAGGGAAGGAATGAATATCTACGTTAAGCAAAAAGAAATTGCAATTACCGTAGGAATCGGTTCGAAACTGTTTGAAATCTGGATGTGGCTTTGGGGTGTGATTCCCGCAATAATCTGCTTTGCGGCAAAAACCCCGATTTACATCCCTGTCATTGTGCTCGTTGTCGGCGCATTGCCCGGCATAATCTTTCAGGTAAAAAAGGTTAAGGCAAAAAATGCGCTCGACACGCAGATGCAGAAAATCCAGCATGATGCTTCCCTTGTAGGCAACTACTACCAGAAGAAACTTGCAATAATTCAAGACCTTGTGAAGGTTGTCGATAAATCAATCGATTTCGACAAGAGCACTTATGAAACAATCGCCGCATATCGCGGCGGAAGCACGCCCCAAAGCAGTGCGCAGCTCAACGAATACGCTCAAAATGTTGATAAACTTTCAAGAAATATCAACATTGCGTTGGAGAATTATCCGAACCTTGAGTCTCACAGACATATCGAGGATCTCATGCAGCAGGTGAAATACCTGAACAGCGAGATAGTTGCAGCGCGAGAAGTGTATAACGACTCGGTATATATGTGGAACCGTATGGTTTATCGCTGGCCGACGATGATGATAGTTGCGGCCAAAAACGGCTACACAACAATGATACCGTTTACTGCGGATGCCGATGTTATCGAGCGGGCAAGCGGTTCCGTACTTTAAGAGGCGCGGCAAAACTCTTGATTGCATCATATAATGCGGCACACATTACGCAGCCGCATTCAGCTTTCGGCTCTGCAATACCCAACATACTTCATATTCACTCCCGAACAAGAACCGCGAAGGAGCTGCTGCAAAAGGCAAGTTGTGCCTGCGGCAGCTCATTTCATGGTTCGGCGGTGAATAAACTTGACTCGCTTTATTTTCAAACGATCAAAAGTCGATAAGGCTGCATTTAAGGCAGCTGTCGGAAAAGCTTTGCCTATTTGAACAGGCAGGAGAGGGCCTTCTTTACCCGACTGCCAGTTTATTCGTCTTCTTCAGGAATTTCGCCGGAATCGGACGATCGAGCTTCCACGTGATATTCATTGGCCTGCTGCCCGTGTGCTTCACGTAGTTCGCCGTGCCCAGATAGGTGTACGCTTCCGCACTACCAGTCACGCGGTCTGACTTAAACTCGCGGACGAACAGCAAAACCTTGCTGCCGCGTTCGCGATGGTGTATATAACGCTGCCCGGTGGGTGAATTTTCCGCCGTGGTACTCTGGCTCTGCCAATGAAACAGACTTTCACTGATGGAATAGTCGTTATACATGGTGGTGGGTGAATAGTCCTTGTCCGCTTTGTTCAGCGTCACGAAAAACACATCCAATTGCTTATCCGGCAGCCACTTGACACCTTCCCGCACGGTTGCGGGCTTCATAAAGTCCATGGCCGCAAGCAGCTGGTCGCGGGTATAGGTACAATGCAAATCCAGCGGGCAATCAAATCCCAAATCCACCGACTCGTCAATGAAGTCAATCTGTTCAAATCGATAGCGCAGCAGCTCCGTGAGCTCGTTTAGCAGAACGGTGCTGTCCGACAGTGCATGGAGATTGTCCAACACTTCTTCACTGTTCCAATTCTCAGCAGTCTTGCCCCAAACAGTAATATAGAACATCTGCATCATCCGCTTTTCAACGTCTGAAACGGCAGCAAAATCCACATCATCCAAACGCGGAAGAATATCTAAGAGGAACGAAATCCAGCGGCGAGAATCGACCACCGCAAGCTTTGCAAACGCTTTGGTCAGAATACTCTCCAACGGCTCTGAAAAGTCTTCGAGGGCATCCGCTCGGGCGCAAATACGGGAGAAGGAAGAAAACTTATAAATTGCTCTCGGATCAAGATGGTAGTAGTCCAAGAAATTTTTGAGCGTCAGCTCCAGCCCGCTGTCCTCCGCAAAGGAGGCCGCGCGAGCCACCAACCCAGCCGTATTACCATAGGACGCGCGGATGTTATCCAGTATGTACTTTGCTGCTTTCTTTTCCAGCTGAATATAGCAGCCTTTCGGGACCGACACGAAGCCGTCTTTGATCTCCCGGCTCACGCTGCGGGTGGTATTCGACAGCAGCGCCGCAAACTTAT
>ENA-UONT01000277-UONT01000277.1-human-gut-metagenome-genome-assembly--contig:-CS20-NODE-277-length-69634-cov-21.429641_pt1 | contig 69634 bp, 52 predicted proteins | sample MGYA00242459_ERZ724006 | MGnify/ENA metagenome assembly ERZ724006 | reverse complement strand
GTGGGAGAGTAGCGCGCCGCCGCATTCAACTGTCTGGACCTTCTGGTCGAGTCCCTTATGGGATTCCCGGAAGGTCTTTTTTGTTTCGCATGGGGTGTTTTCCTCCGGCCGGTGGGGGATTATAGACGTCGGCAAGCCGGTTCGTGGGAGGATTCCTCCGGTGGGTGGAGGTTTTCGGACTGTGGAAGGCCTGTGGACGTACTGGTTATTCCAGTGAGTGGATGATCTGGGATGTTGCGACACGCCGATTTGTGGTTTAGGAGAAACTGTTGTATTCTAATCAAGTTGCGTTTCACGGATGGACACTGTGAGACGTTGCATAATTGGAGAATTCGCCTAGTGGTCTATGGCGCACGCTTGGAAAGCGTGTTGGTGTAACAGCCTCACGAGTTCGAATCTCGTATTCTCCGCCAGCAGGGTTTTCGGATGATTCCGGAAGCCCTTTTTTCATACCAAAAACGGCGATTTTACAATGGCCTGTTGCGTAGATGTGCGACGAAAAAGTTGCGAAACAGTGGGGGAGTTGCACATATCGCTGATTTCGTTCGCAGTGGCATACTGCCTTGCGTTACGCTCAAAACGGTGACAGTTACCAGTGGAGAGATTGTCGGCTGAGAGCGCCGGAAGAGAGGAAGTGCTGCGATGGCTGAGTCCGACGATGAGCTAGATATTCAGCGTGAGCTCGATACCCGCGATTCCCTGGCTTCGATGGCCCGCTATCATGCATCATCTCCGAGCGCTATTACCACGCAAGTGCTGCCGCCAAGCTTCATTCCCACTGCGACCGGGCGTGTTCGCCCCGTGACTGGTGCGTTTCCTGCAATCCAGTCGGACGAGCAGGAAAAGCAGTCGCAGCTTGGCCGTTCCGTTCGATCCGTACGTTCATTGGCTGCGGAATCGCTTCGTAAATCGCAAGATTCCAATGCAGACGGTAATGACGATGACAACGGCAATAACGGTATTACGCCCCGCATGGCATCCAGCGCCCCGCACTACGTTGACTAACGTTATAAGGCTGCGAATCCTACTCAACAACCGCAATAAACGGACTTGCCGGCAATCCAAGATCGTTATAGAGCAGACTGGAAATAGCCGGATTCCCGCTCCACCAATAACGCACTTGAGTTGCCGTGTTAAGATTCGAACTTCCATCATCGGCACTCAGCACAATCTGATTCCCCCTAATTGTTGCCGCTGCCGAAACCCACTTTCCGGAATCGTCAGCAATTTCAAAACCTTGCAATGATGCGGAAGTCGGCGTTACGACATTAGCAATACCATCCAAAGGAGTCGCGTCCGAATTGGCCGTGTAATTAGGTACGGTCGCACTAGCGGTCTTCGAATAATTGGGTTTTTCCGCCTGCAAACCAGTTGCGGTGCCTTTTTGGAACGACAATATGATCGTGCCATCGGAAGCATGCTTCGCATGTGCGATAAGCGGTCCGTTGGGAACGGCCTTGCCTTCCGACATTGCCAGATATTGCGCGGCCATGCGCGCGCCAAGAATATCTTTGCCAAGCGGATGTATCAACGTTGAAGTGCCCTTGTCCGTATCAAGCGACACTGTCATTGCAACGTTGGAGGCATTGTGCAATCCGACGTTGCTCAACGTGCTCAACTGCGCGAATCGCACGTTCTGAGTGTACTGATAGCCGGGCCAACGCGCCAACTGCACATACAGGAACGGCAGATCATTCTGGTCGAACACTGCACGATACTGGTTGATTAGCGACGTCATCTGAGATTCGTATGTCAATGCAGTCGCCTCGTTTGCGGAATCATTGCACCCTTGGTACCACAGCACGCCCGCCACATGGAAACCCTCCAATGGCGCGATATGGTTCGCATAAATGGAGCCACCCTTCACATGGTTTCGAATCGACGTGCCGCCCCATGCGGTCTGAACAATACCGACGGGCACATTTGGATGCGCGGCGCGAAGCTGCATGGCGAACTGCTGTGCCAAATAGCTGAAATGCTGAGAATTATCGGCGGTCGCATCAAGCCAGGAATCAGCCTGCTCGTTCACATCGCGTAGTGGGAAACCAGTACCTTCCGTGGTGTTGGCGCTCGCAACGAAATGTACGTTCTTGTCGGAAAGCTGTTTTGGCAGATCGTTGGTTGTTATCAGACCTCCGCCGAAATTATAGTCATTGTCTGGGCCCTCGTAGTATTGCGAATAATTCAATTCCATATTCGACTGTCCGGCAGCAATAAAAACGTCGCCGACATACACGTTTTTCAGAGTTAACAAAGTGGCTTCGTTGTACGAAATTGTTAATGAATATGGCTTAAGACTTGCTTTCTGCTTAGGTAAATTGCAAGTGAAATCACCTTTTTTAGAAATTTTTGCTTGCGCGGATGATGATTTTTTACCTTGTGAAATCGTTGTAACCAGTTGTGTTGGGTCAACGGTTTTTCCACGCTGCGAAGTAGTGACGGTTCCCTTGACTGCCAGCGTTTTGCCACGTTGGAAAACCATGTTCTCCATGTAGTAGGAGGGAAGTTGTACCGATGCGCGGGTCGCATAGTTTGCGGACGAATCGTCGCTTGTGCCGGAGCCGCCTGTGCCGGAGGATCTGGAGTCGCCGGCACTGTTCGAGCTGCTGGCGTTACTGGCGTTGGCATTCACCGAGCCATCGCCCCATTTCGGCCCGCAGCCAACAATGATCGCCACAAGTATCGCCACGGTCACTACGGCGGCAATAATCACGCGTGTCAGTCGTTTCTTATTCAAATCAGCCTCTTCCGGTTGCGTCGGCTACGCCGGATTGGTCGACAGTGCCGCCGTGGCGGACGCGACGCCGGCAACTCCAGCATCGCCTTTCGTGGCTGCGGCTCAGTCCGTGCCATTGGTGCTGTTATTGCCACTGGCCGTTCCGTCAGTTCCGTCACTGCCATCGGTGGCCGTGGATTCGTCGGCCTTCTGCAGGGCCTGCTTGAACTGCTTGGCCTGCTTGTCATACTCGGCTTTTGCGGCGTTGGCTTTGCTGATGGTGAAGGAGGTGTCGGCGGCACAGCTCAGCGTTTTCGGAGAGGTGACTTCCGCCTGGTGAAGTTCGGCAAGCTTGTCGAGGTCGTAAGACTTGTCAAAACTGGTGAACGCTTCGGAGATTTTTGCCTTCAGCTGGAACGCCTTCGAATAGGAGGTGTTCATGGCCGTGACGGCTTCCTTGCAGTCGTTTAGCGCGGCCAGGTCACGCATTTGCTGCGACGTACGTATGCCTGTGAATCCGAAAATCGCACCCAGAACGACAACTACGACGACTACGGTGATAATGATTTGGCGGTAGAAGCGCTTTACATGCTGGTTCGTCCAAGCGTCGCCATCGCTGATGCCTTGCGCTATGACATCGTCGAACGGGTCTTGCGGTTGACGGGATTCGTTGGATTTAACGGATCCGTCTGCTTCGAGCGATTGCTGATCGCTGGTCTCGGCCATGTCGCCACTGACGATTGTGCGTGTTCCGGTTGCGTTGGTGTCGATCGAGTTGGTGTCGGCTGCGCTGCTGCTGGTAGCGGCGTCAATACCGTCGGCAGAAGTGTCGGGCGTTGTGCTTCCGGCAATTGTTCTCGGTGCGCGTGACGAGGTATTTTCCTCGCTTGGCTTCGTGCCGTGCCGTGCCATAACCCCTCCAGAATCTGCCCGCTATTCTGTGATCCTCGGTGCCGGCTTCCGGTCCTGGTCAATGCTGACCGTGCCGAGTGCCCACCTGAAATGCCAATATACAGCGTACGATACCCGTTTGTCCCCGATTTACCGCACTCGTGTTGCCTCATATAATGCACGTGGCCATTCTTCAACTTCTGCATGCTTGCCGGAACTTCTTAAAATTTTTGAGAAGTGCTGTGCTGGGGTTGCGGGGTGCGGTTAGAGTTGACGATTAGGGCGTTTGTGCCGAATATTTGGGGCTGATGACTTTATTCAAGAGAGGCTGACGAATGGTTTCGCCACATCATGTTTTGAAGATTACGACTGCGCTGTCTGCGGTTGCGTTGGCGGCTTCCGTCGCGGTTGCGCCGGCTTACGCATTGCAGGATATTGCGATTGAGGATGCTGTTGCGCAGAGCGGTCCCGTTACTGCAGATAATGGCGTTGTTATGCAGTCTGACGATCAGCCGGATGATCAGACGGGCGATCAACAATCGCAAGACAGCATGCCTGACAATCCGAATGCGAAACTTCCGGATACCGTCAGTGGCGAGATTTCTGACGATGCAACTGTAGTTTCGGAAGACCTGGCCGTTACCTCCGAAGGTGAGGTTAAGAATATTGAAACCGGCGAAACCGTGACCGATGCGACACTGGTCGGTACGCAGGATCAGCAGCCGGATCCGCTCGCCAAAACCAATGGCGAATCCTTCATTCCGGTAAGTGCGGAAGATGTAAAAAATGCTGTAGCCGACGCGAACGTACAGCTCTCCAAATTCGAAAGCAATGAATACGGTGCGCACTGGGGCACTTACAACAATACGAAAGCCTTCTTCGACTATCAGAACAACCTGTTCGTGCAGCAAGCCAAAGGCGTGATTGACGTTTCCGAATGGCAAGGCGACATCGACTGGGCCAAAGCGAAAGCCGACGGCGTGGAAGGCGTGATCATCCGCCTCGGCTACGGCGAGGGCAACAATGCTGACAAGAAAGCACGACGTAACATTTCCGAATGCAAGCGACTCGGCATCCCGTTCGGCATCTACTGGTATTCCTACGCGGACACTCCGTCGATTGCCAAAGAAGAAGGTGCCGACGTGGTCGCCAAACTCAAGCAATTCGGTGTGAATCCGAGCGATCTGGCGTACCCCGTGTATTACGACCTGGAAAAGTGGACCTGGGAGGGGCATCAGCCGCCCACCGACCCGAACGTGTACAACGATATCGTCAACAATTGGTACAGCGCACTGCAGTCCGCCGGATACAAGAACCTGAGCGTCTACTCGTACACCAGCTATCTGCAAGGCCCGCTGAAACATGCCGACATTTACGCTAAAACCACGTGGGTGGCGCAGTACGGCGCTCGCATGGGATTTGACTCGTTCCCGACCGACAGTCGCGGATGGCAATACACCAGCTCCGGCAAAGTGGACGGTATCAGTGGCAATGTGGATATGAATGCGTTTGGGAATAAGGAGTTTGTGAATGGCGGGCATTGGGTTACCAAAAATGGCCAAAAGTATTGGCGGGATTCAGATGGTTCTCTAGCGCGTAGCAAGGAAATTTACGATCCTGAGAGTAATGCCTGGTATTGGATTGATCCAGACGGAACCATGGCGCACGATAAGGATGTTTATCTGCGTTCGAACGGAGGTAAATGGGTTCGTTACGATTCCAATGGTCATATGATTAAAGGTGAGGATTTCCGATACGGCGTCTGGTATAACTTCGACTTTACGACCGGTGCGATGAGTAAGGGGATGACATATCTGTCCAATGGGAACAAATGGGTATACTACGACATGGTCACCGGCAAAATGGCGCATGGCGAAGCGTATCTTAATTTTGATAAAGAGCATTCTGGCTGGTATCTATTTGACAACATTACTGGTGCAAGATGTACAGGTGATATTTTTATACGTGCGAATGGCGGTAAATGGGTCCGTTATGATCAGAAAACCGGCAAAATGGTAAAAGGTTTGCAGAAACAGAATGGTCTATGGTACTACTTCGATCCAGTTACAGGAGCTATGGCTCACGGAAACACGTGGGTTCCACAATGGCAAGCATGGCATTATTTCGATAGTGTCACAGGCCGAGGTTGATTCCTGATTTACATTTCAGACTCAGTCATACTGCTTGATTGATTCGGCTGGAAAATGGTGAATTTTCCAGCCGCTTTCATAATAATGGCGACTGTGTTGCCTGTCATGGCTGATTTTCGTGCTTTGGATTCGCTGAATGATCCGGAAACGTAAATTACCGTTTTCATCAAAACGGACCCAGATTCCGTCTTCGCGGTTTGTCGGAGAACTTGGAATGAACACTCCTTGCTGATGGCCATAGTGCCATTTTCGTAGTAGTGCTCCTTATCCTGATCCCAACCGTTTTCAGGTTGTTCTGTTTTAGTCGATTCGTTGGAACTAGCGCTGCCGTTATTCCTGTTCGATTCGGAAGAGTCGGGTTGGCTGTCATTCCTGTTCTGTTGGCTGGATTGAATTATTTCTTCAGTTGTGTTGATTCGGACACTGAATCAGAAGATTGCGAGGCACCATTGGCCTCTGAAGCGATTGCATTAGAATCATCTCTCTGGGTACTATTTGGATTCTGAACCGGTACGGCAGTTTGATTATTAGAAGACGCTTGCATTGCGTTAGGCTCGCTGCCCAGTGCGATTGCCGGGTAAGTAATTCCCTGTGGCATTGTAATGGTTTAAAAACCGATTAGGATTTTTCTCCGTTGGAACATTATTGCTTTTTCTTCTCATTGTCCGTGGCCAATTATAGCTATTGCCATAACAAAAGCTTGTTTTGCAAGTCACTCGTTGGAGCTTTTGGTGTATGTCTAGAGGTGTGGCAATACCGCTATGCAAGGAGGCCTTTGAAGATACGTGATGAAGCTGTGGGCAGGGTTTGACTATTTGCGTTGATAGCATGACATACACTGTTAGACATGACTCATGATATGGAAACGAACAAGCGTGGAGTTCAGATGAGATGTGAACCGACACTGGCTTTTGTGATTCCTTGTTTTAACGAAGAAGCCGCATTGCATATGACTGCGGATGTTTTGAAGAAAAAGATGATTCAGCTTGAGAATTCGCAGGCTGTTGCACGAGATAGCTTTGTTATTTTTGTCGATGATGGGTCCCATGACAAGACTTGGGATGTGATTACGTCGCTGCATGAGAAAGATCCCTCCTTATTCCGTGGTGTAAAACTAGCTCACAATAGAGGCCACCAGAATGCTCTTTTTGCTGGCTTAATGCATGCATTGAGTATGAATGTCGACGCTGTTGTTTCTATGGATGCTGACTTGCAGGACGATCCCAATGCGGTCGACGACATGGTGCAGGAATACCTCCGGGGTGCTGAAATCGTCTATGGTGTGCGGGACAACCGTGAAACCGATACCGCATTCAAGCGTGGCACCGCCCATGCTTTTTATTCCCTGATGAAATGGCTTGGAACGGAAACAGTGCCGGATCATGCCGATTATCGATTGATGAGTCGTGCCGCATTGCAGGCTTTATCGCAATACAAGGAATCGAATTTGTTCCTACGCGGTCTGGTTCCTTCTCTCGGATTCAAAACGGCAAAGGTATATTACAAGCGCGGAACCCGAGTGGCCGGGGAATCCAAGTACCCGTTGAAAAAGATGGTTTCCTTCGCGATTGAAGGTGTGACTTCCTTCTCGACAAAGCCGCTGACCATGATCACCGGTCTGGGTCTGTTCTCGGTGTTCGTTGGAATCGTCATGTTGATTTATACCCTTGTTTCCGTTTTCTCAGGGCATGCCGTTGCGGGCTGGGGATCAATGATGTGTTCCCTGTGGATTCTAGGCGGCTTTATTTTGCTGGCACTCGGTATTATTGGTGAGTACATAGCAAAAATTTATTTAGAGGTTAAAGCTCGTCCTCGCTATATTGTCGAGACGACGCTCTGAGTGGGCAGTTTATTTTTTTTAGGGAAAGATAGGACTATTACCGAGTGAATAAGCCGGATATTGTGCCTGAAAAATGGGTATTCTTCAAACGTGTGCTACCGAGATGGCTCGTTGTACTTGCCTTGGGATTTCAGACTGCTATTGTCGCGGTATTGCTCGTATTGTCGATTCTCTTTACAGTTACATTTAAGAGAGCCAATTCGCAACTCGGAAGTATCACAGAGCAGGTTGACTACCACTTTGGCATGCCATCCATTGCATTTGTGCTGGGCATGGTCATGTTATGTGCTCTGTTTGGCTTGCTTGCGCAAGGCTTTTCGAAGTTGCCACGCTACTGGGTTTTTGCCGCATTGTTGGTATATACGATAATGTTGCAGATCATCTGGCTTACTTCATTGAGCTTGGTAACATACACATATCCGGATTCGCAGAGTCTGATGAATGCTGCGGATGTCTTGCTTAAAGGTGATATCAGCCAATTTGGTGCTGACTATTGTTCGGCTGGTAACGTGCAGAGGGAATGTATTGCACGAGGCATTCCAAGCGCTCACACATATTTCTCCTATTACCCGTTCCAAAGCGGGCCAATGCTGTGGTATCTGTTGGTATTTGCCTTGTTTGGATCGAACAATATTCTTGCCTTTCAGACTGTCAGTGCCGTGGCGGTTACTGCATTGGTCGCGGTTTTGTGGCGCTTGAGCGGCATGCTCGGGTTGAATAAAAAGGGTCATGGCGCATTCACCGTTCTGATTGCAACATGCGTTCCTCTTATGATGTTCGCGGCTTTCGTGTATCCCAATGCCGTCGGGTTCTTCATTACGATCTGCGGTGCCTGGATCATCGCAGAAGGTTTTCGCATGAGGAGGACCTGGTCCAGCGCTCTCGCGATTGTTGGTGGTTTCCTGGTCTGTGGTACCGGCATTGTTTTCAAATCGACATATCAGATAGTGGTTCTTGCCGCGCTTCTTGCTGTTGTTTTTGCGGTTTGGCATAATCGCTGTATTTGGCAATTATTGATCTCTTTGCCTTCCGCTTTGGCAGCGTTTATCATTTCTAAACTTCCTGTTGCATTAGTGCAGTCTTGGACTGGCCAGGACTTTGGCAAAGGCATGCCGATGCTCTCATGGGTTGCTCTTGGATTAGGACATCCAGATAATATGCCGCCTGGATGGTGGAGCAGATTTGCCTTAGATGCATTTGAAAATACAGGTAATGATTATTCTCTTCAATCCCAGATTTCCAGAGATTTCGTTCAAGGACGACTCTCAGAATTCCTGCATAATCCGGGAAACGGGATGCATTTCTTTGCTGGCAAGCTTGCGTCAGAATGGGCTGAACCAACATTTATGACATCACTGTATTCGGAGTTGGGCGAATCCTCAAAGCATTTTGTCGGTTTGAGTTCGTTCTTCCTTATCGGCAATGGCTCGGATGTGTTACTTCGATATGAAAATGTTGCTCAAACTGTTACATATTTATTGGCGCTCATCGGCTTGCTTGGTCTTCTTCGTTCGTTGATTAAGGAAAAGCCTATCGGGGTTGATGCAGCTCAAATCTTTACTAGGGTTTTGCTTTGTGCGTCGTTCATCGGTGGTTTTCTCTGCTACCTTTTCTGGGAAGCAAAAAGTATCTACACTTTGCCGTTTTTCCTGCTGCTTATTCCGATGGCGGCATGTGGCGTCCAGCAGATGATTGATTTCGTAGGCAATAAGAAGCAGAAGATACGCGAATAAGGGCAACTGTGGGAAGAGAAGAAGAGCTTCTAGGAACTTCGATGAGAAAAAAACTGGTTTTTTGGTTGAAAGGATTAGTGCTTTTCGGATTTTGCGTGGTCTCGATTTTTTTGCTAGGTGCTGGTTTCAACAATACGTCTTACGCTTACGCAGAGGAAGGAGCCATCGATTCAGGTCCTTTCTCTGAAGCTGATGCCAACGCTCATCCGGTCAATGGTTGGGATTCGAAGAAGGAACATTATTACGAAAATGGTCAACAGGTCTGTTCCAAAGAAATATACGATGCTAAAGATAAGAATTGGTATTGGATAGACACGAATGGTTCCGTAGCCCGTAACAAGGACGTATATCTTCAATCCAATGGTGGCAAATGGGTTCGCTATGACGCTGCCGGTCATATGGTCAAGGGCGAAGATTACCGCTATGGCGCCTGGTACTATTTCGACACCACCACCGGTGCGATGGCGAAGGGTATAACGCACGTCTCCTCCAATGGTGGCAAATGGGTCTACTATGACCTGACCACGGGGAAGATGCTCTACGGGGAACGCTACGTGAACTATGACCAGAGCCACGCCGGCTGGTATCACTTCGACGAGAACATCGGCGCGATGTCCTATGGCTTCTATTTCAACTCGCCACAACATAAATGGGTGTATTACGACCATGCCTCCGGCCAGATGCTGTACGGGGAACAGCTGATCAATGGGCATTGGTATGACTTCGATGAATCGACAGGTGCTATGCAGTATGGCTTTGTACACCTGTCGAAATCTCAGAAGTGGGTATTCTACGATCGCCGGATGGGTTGGATGTTATATGGGGAACGTCCCATTGACGGCGCGTGGTACCTGTTGGACGCTCATACCGGCGCAGTACAGTACGGTTGGCAGAGACTAGGTGGGAAAACGGTATGCTACAGCTGGCCGAGCGGCAAGATGCTGTACGGCAAGCAGAACGTGAATAACGCCACCTACTATTTCGATAACCGCACCGGTGCTCTCGATACGCGGCGCTCGTCTGTCATACCGAGTGATTACGTCGGAGCCGCTGCTGGAGCATTTGGTAACAAAATCAAGTCGGGCCGGTACCGTTCCGTTCGCCTTCTTGGAGACAGTATCGCTGCCGGAGTGGGCGCGGCGAACACGTATCCATGTACGTCTCGTGAGCTGTTCCAGCTTGAGGGAGTCACCTATTATGAGCCGTCCCATCAGACGGATATGGCCGCCAACAGCCTAAGGCGTTATCTGGAGTCGCGCGGTGTATCCATGACCAATGCCAGTGCGCCGGGCAAGGGCTCCTATTCGGGCTATAACTCCATCGGCGATGCGACCCTCGGGCATGAGGATGCCGTTATCGTACTGCTTGGAGCTAATGACCGATTGAGGCTTTCGAATAGCGGTGATTTCAAACGCGAAGCGGAGAGCTATCTGAATCGTGTTGCCGCACGATACGGGGCCGATAACGTATATGTGCTTGCGAACATCGATACGTTATCCGATCCCAGATCCCTCACCATGGGGCAGGAAAATACGGTATTGCAGGATATTTGCCGGCAGCATGGTTGGCACTTCGCTTCAATGTATTCGGCATTTCGTACGGTAGGGCGTTCGACGGGAATACCACAGCAGGCATTGTATAAGGATGGCATCCACCCGAATCGTATGGGTCAGGTGGTGATGTGGCGTGCATTGCAGCAATTGCTTGGCCTGTAATGTCCGATAAAACGTCTGACAAGCGGTAGAGAGAACGCGTCAACAAGAGACTTGAGAGAGTATGCAACGTATTAGATTTTTCGATATTGCCAAGGGCATAGCCATTCTGGCTGTGATACTGGGACACAGTGCCATTGAAACGAACCTATTTGCGCCCCACCGCACGGCCCAAGTTGTTCTGTCCATCTGTTTTTCATTCCATATGCCGCTTTTCTTCATTCTTTCCGGGTATTTCATGCATCCAGAAAGACGATTCCGCTGGATGAAGGAGGCAAAACAGCTGCTGTTCACCTACGTGGTGACGGCATTGTGCGTGCTTGTCGGCGTGACCTGCATGGCGACGCTCGACCATGAAAGCCGTGCGATTGCCCTTCGACAGTGGGGTATGGCCGCGATATATGGAAGCGGCGATATCTCGAATCTGACGCTCTGGCGAGTAGACTTGAGAATCGGCGCGATCTGGTTCCTGCTTGCACTGTTTTGGGCTCGTCTGCTGCTGCATTGCCTTGCAAGGCTCCCTATTATCCCTGTCTGGGTGGTGCTGTGCTTCGCTGTCGGCTATGTTTCTTCGCGATATGTACTGCTGCCGTGGAGCATTCAATCCGGAATGTGTGCGGTCGCGTTCCTTTATTTGGGGTATCTTGCCAAGAAATACGATGTGCTCGGCATGGTGAAGAGGTTTCCCTGTGTATGGGCTTTCGCGTTTGTTATTTGGGTGGTCGACATCGTGCTTTTTGGCGGTATGAGCATGGCCGTCAATAACTATGGTTCGCGCCCTGTCCTGGCTGTAATCGGCAGCATTGCGGGGACATTGTGCGTTGTTGGCATCTCACAGTTGATCGATCGGGTTCCGGCGTTGGGAAGCGCGTTGAGCAACATTGGCCAAGCGAGTCTTGCCATTCTGTGCGTGCACTTGATTGAAGATGACGTATTGTCCTGGCAGATATATTTAGGAGTGTTGCGTACGGTGCTTCCTCAAGTTCCGCTGGTTATGCTGAGTTTCATTGGTCGACTGCCGATTGATCTTATCGGTGCCGCGCTGCTGTATCACATTCCGGTGATCAATGAATGGTTTTATCCTCAGCTGACGAAGAAGAAGCATAAGACAAATATGGTTAGTGTAACGGAATAGTCTGAAATACCCGTTTGAGAAGTGTATGCCTTTTCTTCAAGGGTTTACGCTAGTCTATGGAATATGGTTTCGATGAAATTCGCAAATATCCTTCTGGAAACGAATCCTCGCTCTGTCGCTTACCCGGCACTGTACTGCCGTTCCAATCAGCCTGTTGTCTTCGACGAGCAACTTGGCGAGTGGAAGATGTTTAATGCGGGGACCTTCGACTTTAGCACGTATTTCAATTCCTTGTCCGTAATGAAGCTGCGGAAGTACACGCGCGCAACAAGCTTCATGCTGCATCTTGAGCTTAAAGGCGCTGCTTGCGAGGTGCAACAGACCATGGGTGATGCTTTCGCACATGATCCACTGCCTGTCAAGGGGGTCTCGAAGGTACTGAGCGCTTCTGATGGCTGGCAGGTTGTCGATTTGCCTCTTACAATCACCGATGACATGGTGATTGTCGGTTTTCTCATCAAGACGGAGGGCGCGGTCGCCATTCGCAACAGTTATTACGAACTTGGCATTGATGGCGAACTGAATGATGTTGAGCTGGTGCTGTCTACCACCACGTTCAAGAAGGAAGCGTTCATCGAACGCAACATCGGTCTGGTCAAGAATCAGATTATTAGTTCCGGAGACCCGATCGCCGACCACTTCCATATGTACGTGATTGATAATGGCCGTACTCTTGATGCTGAGAAGCTGAGTGGTAATCGCGTTCAGGTTGTGCCGAACGACAACGTTGGTGGTGCCGGTGGCTTTACCCGTGGCATGATTACCGCCATGGAACAGATTCCAAAGGCTACGAACATTCTGCTGATGGATGACGATGTCGCGGTCTCCCCGGAAAGTATCAAGCGTACCTATAATCTGCTGCGCATTCTCAAGCCCGAGCATCGTAATGACATGATTAGCGGTGCGATGCTGAACTATGAGGTCGGCGAGGACCAGTGGGAAGACATCGGCAACATGACTCAGCAGGGCACCTTTGCCGGTTGCAAGCCGCCACTGCGTCTGACCCTGTTCGAGGATCTGGTATACAACGAGATGTACACGCCGACCAAGTGGCAGCGGAACAACATGTATGCCGCGTGGTGGTATTGCTGCATTCCGATTTCCGTGATTGAGAAGAATGGCCTGCCCCTTCCAGTGTTCGTTCGCTGTGACGACGCTGAATACGGTATTCGTTGCAAAACCGGATTCATCACCATGAACAGCCTGTGCGTATGGCACATGTCGTTCTTCGAACGGTATAACGCGGCGGTGGAACGTTACCAGACCACTCGTAACACGATGATCGCGCAAGCGACGTGCGGTATGGCGCCGAAGGCCGACTTCATGTATGAGCTGCACAACAACATCCGGCTTGAGCTGAAGAAATTCGGCTATGCCAACGCGGAGTTGTGTCTGGATGCCTTCGAGGACTTCCTCAAGGGGCCTGAATTCATCAAGAAGCCTGGTCAGGCGGAGAAGAGCTTCATGGCCGCGAACCGCAACAAGGAACAGCTTGTGGATTTCGTGGCGCTTCAGGCTCAGATTGACGCTGATACCGAATTGAATGGTCTGTGTATCAAGGACATCGATCGTCAACTGATTGATGGAGATAAGTCTCGTAGCCTGCCTGAACGACTGGAAGACCTTATCACCGACAACAACCAACGCTATTTCAAGAAGGATGGCACTGGCTATGCAGTCATTCCACTGCAGGGATGGCTGTATCCGGCCGGCGCGATTCGTGGCAAGCGCAAGCTTGTTGTTCTCGATTGGTACAACCGCAAAGGTATCATCCGCACCAAGGATGTGAAGCGCTACCAGGAGATTAAGAAGCGTTACGCAAGAGATCTCAAGTACTACAAGGCAAATATCAAGCGCCTGCGCCAGGAATACGCCGCAGCCCGTAAGGAATTGACCTCGGTGAAGTACTGGAAGCATTATCTTAAGATGGACTGAGTTATAGATAGCCACGCGAGGAGCCTCAGCGGATTGGGGCTCCTCCTTAATCTTTGCGGCCTGTCTTTTCAATGAAGTTCTCTAGATTTCCAGTGACCGGATAGTGCTGATTTCTAGCTATATGTCATGATTGGAATAGTCGCTGATAGGATACAACTTGTGAAACAGTTGGTGAAAAAAATGCAAGATAGGTATGGGTATGCGTGGACTGTCCTGCAGGGGTTGGTAAAAACAGATTTCAAGCTACGCTACCAAGGCTCGTTCCTAGGGATTGCATGGTCGGTGCTTAAGCCTCTGATGATGTTTTGTGTGATGTATGTGGTGTTTGGCAAGTTTCTTCGTATGTCGGATGGAACTTCCACATATCCGGTTGTACTCTTATTGGGTATCAGCTCGTGGCAGTTTGTCACGGAGGCAACGAATGTTGGGCTTCGATCAGTAGTTGATCGAGGGGACCTACTTCGGAAGGTTCATTTCCCAAACTATATTGTTGTGGTTTCAGCTACAGTTGGTGCATTTATTAGTTACGCAATTAATCTTGTTGTTGTTTTAGTATTTGCCATCATCGCTAGGGTTCATTTTACATGGCGAGTAGTATTGCTTCCTTTAAATATCATTGAGTTATATGCGATAACACTTGCTGTCACATTGCTCATGGCTACAATGTATGTTTATTTCCGTGACATTGCGCATATTTGGGATGTCCTCCAGCAGCTGATTTTCTACGGTATGCCTATTATTTACCCGTTGACGTATGTTACTAACCGTGGAGGTATGCTAGCTGATATCGCTCGCCTGGAGCTTGTTAACCCGTTTGCCCAAGCGATTCAAGATATTCGTCACAATTTTATCGCTCCTGTGACACAGCCAACCGTCTGGAATCAGTTCAGCAACTGGGCGATTCGTTTGTTGCCTGTTGCTTTGACGATTGTTTTGCTCTGGTTTGGCGTGTCATTATTCCGGCGGAATAGTCGTAAATTTGCGGAGGTTATGTGATGCCCGAAGAGGGAAGCGATAAGAAGATGAATTATTCTCAAAATCCGGTGGTCTTGTCTGCTAAGCATGTTTCTAAATGCTTTAAATTGCCGACTGAGCAGGCCACTGGTCTTAAGCAGGCTTTTATCAATTGGACTAAAGGGATTAAAGGGTATAAACAACAGCAGGTTCTTAAAGACATTAGCTTTGAAGTCCATCAGGGCGAATTTTTTGGTATTGTTGGTCGAAACGGTGGTGGCAAATCCACTCTGCTTAAACTCATCTCGCAAATTTATTATCCAGAAAAAGGATCTATCACTGTTTCTGGCAAATTGGTCCCATTCATTGAATTGGGAGTGGGATTTAATCCTGAACTCACTGGCCGAGAGAATGTATATCTGAACGGCTCTCTTCTTGGATTCACGCATGAAGAAGTTGACGCAATGTATGATGACATCGTCGATTTTGCTGAGCTGGAAGAGTTCATGGACCAAAAGTTGAAGAATTATTCTTCTGGAATGCAGGTTCGTCTTGCTTTCTCTGTTGCAATCAAGGCGCAGGGCGACATACTGGTTCTTGATGAGGTCCTTGCTGTTGGCGATGAAGCATTCCAACGTAAATGCGATGATTTCTTTACGGAAATCAAAAAAGACCCGACTAAGACGGTCATTCTCGTGACTCATGATATGAATGCTGTCAAAAAATACTGTTCAAGAGCAATGATGATTGCTGATGGTGAGGTGGAAGCCATTGGAGATCCGGAAACCGTGTCACAGCAATACACGCTCGCCAATCTTGAGGCTGAGGAGAAAGCTGAGCGTAAACGTCAAGAAGAGCGTGGAGGCTATCCAAACGGTCTAAATGAACGATGCCCGTTGCTGAAGACTACTGCAGTTTCACCTAAAGTGTGCACTAGTGCAGACATCTTTAAGTTTGATGTGGAATATCAGTATGATGAGCCGGGTGATTTTTATCTTGCTATTGCCTTACATGATATCCGGCGTGGCGGAATTACCTATGATACTGGTCCAAAGGTAGTGAAGATGGACAAGCATGGTCATCAGATTGTTCATTTTGCGATGCCGCTTAATTTGTTTAACAATGGCGAGTTTCGTTTAATAACATCGCTTCGTACTCCAAGTCTGAGCGACCCTAATATGACGGATGCTGTTGGCGTCGCTCTTGACGATAATGCATGCAGTTTTGTGATTCGAGATGCTCGAAATGGTGAATATGCATTGCTCAGCGATAGGGCGATGACAATTACGCAGATTGATAAGACAGAGGAATAAAAACAAACCGGTTTGAGCGTACGGCGTGGCACCTGTAAAGTGGTGACATCATATGTGAATTACGTCTTGCTTGTTGACTCGAAGCGAATCAAGTCTCGATTAGGCAGCATTTTTATTTATGCAGAATAAAGATGCGCTGATAATGATGCCATGTGAACATAGTACGATTCAGCCGGTTGTGCCTTATGAGACTGTTATCTATCTTTGGAAGAGTAAGCTAATTTTCAAGAAGAGAAGCGAAGATGAGAAAGAAATTACGGAGTTGTATTGCGCTGTTGGGTGCTTTATCCATGGTAGCTTCGTTCGGAGTCCAGGTGGCATCCGCTGCGGAAGCGGATTATCCGGATATGGAAGTCGGCGTCTTCTGGAACAGCGATTCGGATCGTTCCGACACGGTGTATATGTCGTACAATGGCGCTGATTTCCAGCAGATCAGTACGGCGTATAAGGCTGACGGCAATGGCAGTGCGCATGTCTCGGGGAAGCCGAACTACGTCAACGCTATTCATGATCCGAGTATTACCTATAAAGATGGTACATTCTGGATTCTTGGCGGCTATGTGCAGAAGCAGCAGAACTTGGGATGGCGTTTTACCCCGATGATGGGATATTCCAAGGATTTGGTGAACTGGAGCTACCCTAACAGCGGCAGTCCAACGAACCTTGCTCCTTCGGTAATGCCTTATACCAATGGTCTTAAGGACGGCCAGTACGATTCCGCAGGAACCGACGGGTTCGTTGACAGCCACGGCGATATGTGGATCGTGACCACCCTCGGATACTATGGCGATTTTCACGGCAGTGCGCAGAAGGATTATATGTATCCCTACATCGTCAAGGTGTCAGGGTTGCAGCCTGGAGTGGATCCCGCAGTCGATCCGGGAGCTCAACCGAGGCTAAGCTACGGCAGTTTGAATCCGATCAAGCTTCCTGATACGAAGACCAGCAACTGGCTTGACCCGTCATTGTTCGAAAAGGACGGTGTGTACTACCTCAGCATCAAGAAGAATGGTGTCACCAATCAGATTTATTCCATCGGCGATCTGTCTCAGGCTGGGAATCCTAAGGCATGGCGTTTGGTGAACGATAATGTCGTGACCGGTTATGAAGGTCCGTCCCTGACGTATTACAACGGGCAGTACTTCTTCTATACCGATAAGCTCAAGGACTATCCGTATGGTAAGGCTGATGGAACTGCCGGCACTTTCGTTACGCAGTCGTCGAGTTTGGCCAGCGGATGGCATAGTACTCGCCGTATTACCACGACCAACGTTGATGGACGCAGCATTCCTAATCGTCATGGAACAGTGGTAACCGTTACTGATCCGGTGGCGAAGAGAATCGTCTGGAATGCAAGAATTCATGCAGGCTATGGCGAATATAAGCCTGGAGCAAATGGTTGGGTAACGGAAAGCGGTAAGCATTACTGGTATGACAATGGTGTGAAAGCTGTCTCCAAAGAGGTATACGATCCTGCAAGTGATGCGTGGTACTGGTTTGATAAAGACGGTTCCCTTGCTGTGAACAAGGACGTGTATATCCCTGCGGGCAGCAAGTGGGTCAGGTATGACAAGAACGGTCATATGATCAAGGGCGAGGATTACCGATATGGCGCCTGGTACTACTTCGATCAAACGACCGGCGCAATGACCAAGGGCATGAAACACGTTTCCTCCAACGGCGGCAAATGGGTGTATTACGACTGGACGACCGGCAAGATGGCGCACGGCGAGCAGTATGTGAACTATGACGCGCAGCATACCGGCTGGTACCTGTTCGACCAGCACACCGGTGCCATGTTCCACGGCGACACCTATGTCCGCTCCAACGGTGGAAAATGGGTTAGGTATGATTTCTCCACCGGAAAAATGGTCAAGGGACTAGATCGCCACGATAACTCGTGGTACTACTTCGACAAGACCACCGGCGCTATGCAGAAGGGGCGGGTCTGGGTTCCTGAATGGAATGACTGGCACTGGTTCGATTCGACCACTGGCCGCGGCTGAGTTTTGCAGCGTGAGATAGACTGGTTTTGATGCGACTACTGGTTGTGATTGCATCAAAACCAGTTTTTCATAGTAGGGGGAGGCTGTTTTGCCGCGGCATTATTCGGGGAAGCGTCAACGTGACCTGAAACATGTGGAGCCTCATGCCTCTGGTTATATTTCCTTGCTGTACTGGATCGGCACAATCACAACAGGGTGCATTCTTATTTTCTGTGGCAAACAGCATTGTTTTAACGATGCAATGGCGCATTGGGCCAGAATCCTGCAAATCAGAGCGGGGAATATAATTCCGGTATTTTCTGATGAATACCATGATTGGGTGGTTTACCGTGACCACGGGAAGATAATAACCTTCAACAACACTGCGGTGAATGCTCCCTTTGTCTATTTCCCCAGTCTTATTGTGCGCGGGAATTTTCGCGTATCGAGTGTGGCAACATTGATCTGCTCGGCCACTATTATTGCCGTGGCAATATGGGTAGCCAAATCTTATGTCAATATCATTCTGGCTATAGCGATTCTTCCTACCACATTTTTTTCAATGATATTCCCGACAGCTGATGCCGTCACCAACAGCTATTGTCTGCTGTTCATTGCGGTTGTTCTGTGTTTGTATCAACGGGATGACATGTTGCAATACTGGCATATTGCTCTGCTCTGCATGATGGGAGCTCTGCTCGGACAAGTCAAGATTACCTGTTTCATCATCGCATTATTTGTATTGTTCTTGATTCCTAAGGCTCACGGATGCGTAAAAAAGATCACCTTGGCGCTTCCTGCTCTCACTGCTTTTGTCTCCATGTGGCTTTGGCGGGCGAAGACCTCGCAGATAGCGGTTGCCCCGAATCGTGTTCCATTGGAGAAGACACACGAGCTTGAGGGGCAGTTACTGCAATCTTCCTGGAAAATATTTCCGCTTATCGGCCGGTCGTTGTTCGAGCCTATGGATTTTGATACTGAGAAGATTAATGGGCAATTGGTGAATTCAAGAAGAAATCTTCAGTTCTTTACAGGAACGGAAGAAATTCAGTTGCCTTTAATCGTTATGGCTCCAGTGCTTATCGCTATTATGATGCTTCTGATTGTGCATATGAGCTATAAAAATATAAATAAATTGCAGGTTGGATTAATAGTATTAATTATAGTTCTGTATTACGTATTATCGTGTGTGGCAATGTCAATCACATGGGTTGGGAATGTAGATGTATATGCTTCGGGATTGCAGAACAGGTATTTCATACCGGTATTGCCGCTTGCTGCGCTGTTGTTCCCCAACTTTATTAGGGATGAAAATATCAATCGCAGAGTATTAGCTATTTCTGTGGCGGCTTTAACGGCATTTTCATATATCGCTATAGCGATTACGTATGTGATTCAATGGAAATGATTCTTGGAAGAAAGCGGAGGTATCTCCGGATTCTTCCAAGAATCATACGGAATCATACGGTGGTTGTTATCTACTTGGCATACCAATGCGGGGTGTTGTTCCCGTTGCGGCATTCGCAGACGATAAGTGTACCGTCGCCATCGATACGCTGCTGGCCCTTTTCGCTCTTCTTGCAGAATCGACCACGGATGTTTTCTCCTCCGGTATTTCCCGGATTGTTATTGCCTGAATCCTTGCTAACATAGCGGCCAGAGACGGAATCAAAGGTCGCATATGAGTTCCATTCGGGCACCCACACGCGTCCATGCGCCATGGCGCCAGTGGTCTGGTCGAAGTAATAGTAGGCTCCATCCTGATAATGCAAGCCCTTGACCATCTTTCCTGTCACTCGGTCATAGCGAACCCATTTGCCGCCATTGGATCGGATATAGGTGTCGCCGTGGAACATGGCACCGGTGTGCTGGTCGAACAGGTACCAGCCGGTATGCTGCGCGTCATAGTTCACATACTGCTCGCCGTGCGCCATCTTGCCGGTCGCCCAGTCGTAATACACCCATTTGCCGCCATTGGATCCGATATACTTCATACCTTTGGCCATAGCGCCGGTTGTCTGGTCAAAATAATACCAGCCGCCATATCGGTAATCCTCGCCCTTGATCATATGGCCATTGGAATCGTACCTAACCCATTTACCACCATTGGAACGCTGATAAACATCTTTGTTGCGTGCCATTGTTCCATCTGCGTCGAGCCAGTACCAGGCATTACTGCTCGGATCGTAGATTTCCTTTGAACGTGCCATGGTACCGGAATCGAACCAATAATGCTCACCATCCTGAACAACCCAGCCAGTGTATTCGGGATATGGCGGTGAGACGATCTCTTCCGCATTGGCTGAGGCAATGGGTAAGGCAAGCATCGAAAGAGTTGCGGTTATGGCTGCGATGCTTCGAATGATTTTCTTTCTGAGAATCATGATCATCATCTCCTTTGTACTGATGTACGTACGCACTTCTGATTTTAGGACGGGAATGTCATATAAAAAATCGGCGTCGTACGGTTATTCGGATTCGAGCAAATCCTGTGCACTGACTATGCAGACGGATTGTCCAAAGTGCGAGGCAGCCACTACGATGAGTAGATGAACGCACATGGTGATAGGAGAGGATGCATGAATCAGAAGGCTTCTATGAAGAATGCCGGGGCAAACAACACCTGGGAAACGGTTATGCGTGTTGTGTATCCGGTCAAGGACGCTGAGCAAACTCTCCCGCTGTATGCGCTTGATTGGACTCGTCCGCATGTTGCGGAGACCACGCTGGACTCCCGTATTGACATGCGCCGTTTGGAATTCGGCTCCATGAATCAGTCCACATTGCAACGCTTGCTTCGCAATGCCGGGTCGTCTGCAGGAGTGTCCTGCGATTCGTTTGAAATTGCGGGGCGTACCTCTATAACCTTGAAAAATCGTGGTCACATGTCTGGATGCGCATTCTTCAATGCATTCCCCGCTGCATATTGGCGCCGTTGGACCAGTGTAAAAACGGTGCGATTCGAAGCGACAGTTCAGGGAAACTCCAAAATCAGCGTATTCCGTTCCACAGGTCGTGGACTGATTTATCCGGTTTCGACGAAGACGACAACGGCTTCGGAGTCTGAAACTCGTGTATGCATAGACGTGCCGATGACAGGTCTTATGGATGGTGGTTACTTCTGGTTCGATGCGGAATCGCTTGATGGTTCCGTGACCATTGCTGATGCTACATGGTCTGTACCCCGTGAGGCGCGTACCGCTAAGCATGAGACAACCCTGTCTATCGCCATCACGACCTTTAATCGCGCCTCATATTGTATGGATCAATTGCGTACTATCGCCGGTGCTTCGGCATTGCGCGAACGTTTGGATACAGTGTATTGCACGGATCAAGGCAGCGACTTAGTTAAGGATCAGAAGGACTTTGATGAGGTTGCCGCTAATCTAGGCGAACAGCTTACATACATTCAGCAAGCGAACTTGGGTGGTTCTGGAGGATTCTCCCGAGGCATGTATGAAACGGCTAAGGCCGGTGATAGTGATTTTGTGCTGCTGTTGGACGATGATGCCATCAGCGAACCGGAATCGATTCTGCGTGCAATCCAATTCTCTGATTACACGGTGCGACCAGTTCTTGTCGGCGGCGGCATGTTCCATTTGGATAATCGCACCATGTTGTATACGCAAGGTGAGCGGATCAATGCGCAACGAATGTGGATGTACCCGTCCAAGAGCATGGGATACAACCATGATTTCTCTGTGGAACCGCTCCGTGATTCTCCGGATCGTCATCAGCGCATCGATGAAGACTTCAATGGGTGGTGGATGTGTCTGATTCCGATTGCGGTTGTGAAGAAAATCGGTCTCTCCATGCCAGTGTTCATCAAATTCGATGACATTGAATATGGTCTTCGTGCCAAGAAAGCAGGATTTCCCACAGTCTGCCTGCCAGGCGTGGCCGTATGGCACCAAGCATGGCATGACAAGGATCCAGCACGTTCGTGGGAGGAATACTTTACTGAGCGTAACCGTTGGCTCGCGGCATTGTTGACGTATCCGGATAGGCCGCCTCGCATGTTGGTGGAGACCTTGTATGGTGATGCCAGTCTCGGGCTTCGGTTTGTGTACTCCGCCATGGCATTGCATCATATGGCGCTAAGGGATATTCTTCGAGGCCCACAGTACCTTGTAGATTGCTTGCCGACGAAACTTGGCGAAGTGCGTGAACTGCGAGCAAAATATCCCGATGCTCAGTCCAAGGAGAGTTTTGATGAGTTCCCTGAGCCAGCTGGCGAGGTTGAACCGCCAAAGAACCATCCATCGACTATGAAAAGCCGGTACAAGGCGGCTGTCGGCCTTATCGCGAAGAGCTTTATCAAGAAGGCCAATCCCGATAAAGCCACTCGTCCGGATGCGGCCATCCCCGCACGCGATGCTGCCTGGACTTGGCTTGCCTTTGACCATGTCAATTCAGCATTGGTGAGCACGCCAGACGGTAATGGGGTGGCATGGCTAAAGCGAGACAACAAACGTTTCCGTAAGAGCATGATGGAAGGATATCGGCTTACACGCAAGATTCTGAAGAATTGGAAGCGATTGTCTGCCCAATACCAGTCTTATGGGATTACCTCCATGGAGACGTGGGCAAGAATCTTTGGAGATGAATAACTCGGAGTATGGATCGGCTGCGTTCATTCGTGATATGCGAGTATCATGAACGCGAAACACACATTGGCAGTGTGCATTTGCAATTGAACTGACTGTTTTGGAAGGTTGTTTTTATGACTGAAGCGGTGGAGTATCCCGATCTGGTGGTCGTGGGCGCGGGCCTGTTCGGCCTGACCGTGGCCCAGCAGGCCGTGGAGCGTTTGGGCGTCAGGGTGGAGATCATCGACGTGCGCGACCACATCGGCGGCAACGCGTACAGCTACATGGACGAGGAGACCGGCGCGGAGATCCACAAGTACGGCGCGCACCTGTTCCACACGTCCAACAGGCGCGTGTGGGAGTACGTGAACAGGTTCACCTCGTTCACCTCCTACGTGCACCGCGTGTACGCCACGCACGACGGCGAGGTGTACCCCCTGCCGATCAACCTGGGCACCATCAACCAGTTCTTCCACGCGCGCTACACGCCGGCCGAGGCGAAGGCCCTGATCGACGGGCAGGCCGGCGAATTGGCGGGCACGGATCCCCGGAACCTCAACGACAAGGGCATTTCGCTGATCGGCCGTCCCCTGTACGAGGCGTTCATCAAGAACTACACGGGCAAGCAGTGGCAGACCGATCCGAAGGACCTGCCCGCGGGCATCATCAGCCGCCTGCCGGTGCGCTTCAACTACGACAACCGCTACTTCAGGGACACGTGGGAGGGCCTGCCGGCGGACGGCTACACCGCGTGGATGGAGCGCATGATCGACGATCCGCGCATCCACGTGACTTTGGAGGCCGACTTCTTCGACGCCTCGCAGCCGTTCAACAGGAAGGCCCTGGCCGCGGCGGGCGTGCCGGTGGTGTACACGGGTCCGGTGGACCGCTACTTCGACTATTCGCTGGGCGAGCTCAAGTGGCGTACGGTCGACTTCAGGGAGGTGCGCTACGACGAGGGCGACCATTTCGGATGCCCGGTGATGAACTTCTCCGACGCGGACGTGCCGTACACGCGCGCGATCGAGTTCAAGAACTTCAACCCGGAGCGCAGGGACTCGCAGAACCCGGACAGAACGGTGGTGTGGGAGGAGTACAGCCGTTTCGCCGAGCGCGGCGACGAGCCGTACTATCCGATCAACACGGAGGCCGACAGGGCGTTGTACGCGAGGTACGAGGAGCTCGCGAAGGCCGAGCCGCTCACGGTGTTCGGCGGCCGTCTGGGCACGTACAAGTACTACGACATGCACCAGGTGATCGACACCGCATTGACCGCGTACGAGGAACAGGTCGAACCACTCCTCAAGAAGTGATTTTCTGCATATGAAAATAGGGCCGCACAGACATTTCCTGTGCGGCCCTATTTTTCCGATTCCTATGGGACCTGTGTGAAATCCAAGTCCTTAAGGTAATTCTTGCCCACGGTCTGGTCATATTGAACCAGTTTGTAATCTTTGAGCAGCTCCTTTGCTTTAGCGCTTAAAGCTGTGACTTTGATGTCGTTGCCATCATGATCCAGGTACGTCGCCTTACCTTGCCCGATACCGCCGTTAGTGCCGATCACACGGCTCATTGCAGGGACTTCTTGTTGCAATTCCGTAAGCATCGCAAGATACGGTGATACCTTAGCGTTCATGTGTTCTGCAGCCAGCGGCATGAAATAGTTGGATGATGTGTACGCGGTGGTTGTGGGATTAACTTTCGTTCCATGGGAAGACGAAGCAGAATTTGACCAAATGAAATAATCTGTTTCATGCAAAACGGTTTTATTGTTCTTGTTCATATCTGCCGTGTCGTAGATGCCGGGCAGATGATCTCCATAGAAGATAACGGTGATTGGCTTGTCCATTTGGTCGAGCTGATTAAGGAAATCCGCCGTTTCCTGGTCGGTCCAGTTAATTCCTTTAGTGTAGGTATTGATATTCCAGCGTTCCCCATCAGATAAATCTTCTGAAATATTGACGTCTGAAAACTCGTTATTGTCATAGTAATCGCCATAGGGCATATGGTTCTGCATGGTAACGAGTTGCAAGAACTGCGAGGACTTCGAATCTTGTTGCCTATCGAGCAGGTCAAGAATGCTCTGATACGCTTCGCTGTCACTCACATAAGGCGAACGGTCGATGCAACCGGTATGTTTCAGTGGAATTTTGCTATCAAGCGTGTACAGGTATGAGAAGCCAAACTTCCTGTAGTTGATATTCCTCAGATACATGCTTTGCTGGAACGGATGCACCGCAGTAGAAGCATTTTTCCCATACTTTTTCATCCAAATCTGGTTGAACGAATAAGGATCATTCTGGTTCGGAACCAATTGCTGGTACGGCACAATCAAAGAATCATTGAAATTCGCAAGATTCAAGCCGGTCAAAGCCTGATATTCGATATTCGCGGTGCCACCGCCGTAACCGGGGGACAGCATGAGTCCTGAAGTGGTCGTGTTCTTGATATTACGGATGTTCGGTATTGGATCGAGACTAAAAGAAACGCCCGGAACGCGAGTGGGGTCGGAGAAAGTTTCAGACAAAATCATGATGACGGTATTGTCCGTAAGCTCACCTGATCGAGTCTGATTGATGGCTTGCGCCTCTTGCGCATATTTCTTAGCGAGAGACTGCATGGTTTTTTGACTGTAGTTATCGGGTTTATCCATGGCCTTGACCTTTGACAGGCTAAGGAATGTAGTGGCAGGATTATTGGCTTGAGCATCACCTATGGCATTCCATAATTGGGGTTCATATCCATTATCTTTAGCCCATTTGTAGGTGCCTGAGCCGGGCGTGCCTAAACCTATGACATAAGTGCTCAGTAGTACAACGCTGAGTATTGCTGCGAGTATGCGGAAGACATTGCCAATGATGTTTTTGATGTTGGCAATGGGATGTCTCCATGAGCAATAAATGAAACGTCTGCGGCCGTCCAGAACAAAAAGAGCGAAGATGATAATTGCGAACCAAATTACGAAAGTAATTGCGCCATTAACGAACGCTTGGCTGGATTTCGGCACAAATGACATGATGCTGCCGGTGTCACCGCCTGAAATGAATGTCAAATCAGCGGGAATGATCGGTTCATTTCGCAGCTGGACTTTGATGCTGTTGGCGACTCCAAAAGCCGTAAGGGCAACGCCAAAAACAAGAGTGGCAATCCAGAATCGGTTCGTTACAAAAATTAACGCAAGATAGATTAAAGCCAGTCCCATAAAACTGACAAGACAGACGTTTTTCTGCTCAAGCCACATTTGACTGATGAATTTGGTGACTTGTCCGCCAACGCTTTGAAGGACTTTCGTCGTTTCGTCAATTTCAGTGCCCTTTTCATATTCGGGCTCGGAATACATTCCCCATTGAAGGAAAATGACTTCCGCTGAAGTGAGCAGGAAGAACACGATGGTGTAGAAGGCGTATGAGAACTTCATGCGCTTCTTCCAGAGTGCATATACTTTCTTGAAGAATTTGATGATGAGCTGTACGGCTTTGAAGTTAGCGAAGGTATGCCATGCAGTTTTTACTGCTGTGACATCGGTGCGGATGGCGTGGCCGGTGGCGTTGACAGCTTTTGCGACTGCGTGCCCTGTTGCGGATAGCGCTTTTGCTGTGGTGTGTGCTGTTTGCTTACAGACTTTAACAGCCTGCACCAGAGGATGTTTGTCAGTTTGCGTGAGTTGAATTTCAGTAGACGGGGGAACTGAATGGGTACTGTTGTTCGCAGCTTCGTCAATGGACTTGTCATCAGTCGTTTTTGGCAGATGGGGCGCATCGACTTTGGAAATGAAAACGCTTGCGTTATCGGAGATGGCGTAAATTGCTGATTTCTGCGTATACAGCTTTGAACCATGGTGACCTGAAAGGGCGGATGGAGCGCAAGCGTTGCTATCTTCGTCATTCGCAAGAGGGCGATACGCTCCGCCCGTAATCGGCTGCTTAGTAAGTTTTACGTATGAAGGTGCACAAGCGTGACGGTCGGGCGAGAAAATAGGCATCGTCGCATCCTTCAAAAAGATAGCCCCCTTATAATTGGAGGCTCTGTACAATTAAACCGGGTACATTCTAGTGTTCAGCTGTGGACGAACGAGTATCTAGCGGATGTCTGAAAGGTGGCTGGAAGGTTAACTGGGTGACGGGCAGCAAACAGATGTGTTCAAGGTGGACAACATATGCGCGCGCAAGTGTTGGGCGTCATTCGCTGGTAGGGCGCCAAAAAGTGCTGTCTGCGTGAAGCCTTCTATAGCAGTCCTGCCATGTAGATCGGCAGCTTGAGCACGTCATTTTCCACGACCAGCGGTTTCGGATGCAGCACGTATCTGGTGCCGACCTTCTTATCGAATTTTGCCTTGAATTTGTCTAACGAGACCGTGCGGTAGTGTTTCGATGACTTGATCTCGATGGGGCTGACCCTGTACTTCATTGCCGCGTTCTCGTACGGTTCGACGATGAGGAAGTCGATCTCCATGCGGTTCGACGGGTCGTCGCGATCGCTGCGCGAATAGAAGAACAGCCGGTGCCCGTTGGCCCGGAGAAGCTGTGCGACGACGTTCTCCGCGAGCATGCCCTCGTTGATCTCGATGCGTTCTAGGAGGATGTCCCGGTACAGGTTGCTTCCGGTCTGTTCCGAGTCGGCCAGGGCGAGCGTAGTGAGAAGCCCTGTATCGGCGGCGTAGCATTTGACCGTCGAATGGTCCTCGCTAATGCTCAAGCCCACGCTCGGATCGGTGGAATTGAAACAGTCGTTGGTAATGAACGCATCGGAAAGCCAGAAGAAGGCGTCCTCGTAATCGCGGGTCTTCGCTTCCTTTCCCAGCGATGTGATGTTGAACTTCTTCTCTTTCTTGGAAAGCTGACCCACCAGGTTGTCGAAGATGCGCGTGATGCGTATCCGGTCGCTGCCGCCATGTTTGGAGATGTCTTGCCTGTACAGTCGGAGGATGTTCCTTTTGACGTTGTCGACTTTGCTGAAATCATGGGTCTCGACGTACTTCGACACGGCCTGGGGCATGCCTCCGACCAGCATGTATTCACGGAACAGCCGCATGGCCTTCCTGTGCAGCGAATCGGGGAGCGGCCTGCGCTTCTTGAACGAGTCCGCGATGAGCGTGGACAGTGGCTTTTCTCCCAAAGCCCAGAGGAATTCATCGAAATCCATGGGATTCAGGCGGATCGACTCCTCCTCTGATGGAATGAGGATGTCCTTGACGTTCTCGCGGATGGAGACAAGCGAGCCTGTCTCGATGTAGTCGTAACGCCCGTCAGCCACCAGCTGCTTGATGGCCTCGCGGGCCTTCGGGTACAGCTGCACCTCGTCGAAAATGATGAGGCTGTCCCTCCTGTGCAGTTCCACTCCGTAGAAGGATGACAGGTACATGAAAAACGCGTCGAGGTCGTTGCGCAGGTCGACGAAGTAGCCCAGCACGTCATCAGGGGCTTTCGAGAAGTCGACGAGCATATACGACGCATAGTTCCGTCGTCCGAATTCCTCCGCGATGGTGCTTTTCCCGGCGCGTCGCGCGCCCTCGATGAGCAGGGCCGTGCTTCCTTGGGAGGATTCCTTCCAGGAAGCCAGTCCTTCGTATGCTTTTCGTTCGAAAGTCTCCATGTCTCACCGCCGTAAATACACCAAATCAAGGGTAATAACATGCTCAACTATACACCAAATCAAGGGTAAGCGAAGTGCTATTTATACACCAAATCAAGGGTAACTGAGATACCACCGGTTGGGCTGCCGAATCTGCCATACGTAAGCCAGTTTGTGGAATCGCTTTATGTCTATGCCACCCCGCCGGTACCCTGAAATAGTGAGTAGTGAGATTTTCAAGCCGCGCAACATCATCGTGACCGGCGGATGTGGGTTTATCGGAGCCAATTTCGTGCGCTATGTGGCACATAACCATCCTGACGTGCACATAACCGTGCTCGACAAACTGACCTATGCCGGAAATCCGCAAAATATCGCCGGTCTTCCGCAATCGCAAGTCGAACTTGTGCAAGGTGATATTTGCGATGCTGCGTTACTGGAACGTATCGTGCCTGGTCATGACTCGATCGTGCATTTCGCGGCCGAATCGCACAACGACAATTCCATCGCCAATCCTGAACCCTTCATCACAACAAACGTGGAAGGCACGTTCCATTTGCTTGAAGCCGCCCGTAAGCATGACGTGCGATTCCATCACATCAGTACCGACGAAGTGTACGGCGACCTTGCGCTCGACGATCCATGCAAATTCACCGAAAGCACGCCATATAAGCCGTCTAGCCCATACAGTGCGTCGAAAGCGGCATCCGACCAGCTGGTGCGCGCGTGGGTTCGCACGTACGGGCTTCGCGCCACGATCTCCAACTGTTCCAACAATTACGGGCCGTACCAGCATGTGGAAAAATTCATTCCACGCCAGATCACATCCATCATGGAAGGTGTGCGACCGAAACTATATGGCACAGGCGAGAACGTGCGCGACTGGATCCATACGGAAGACCACTCTTCTGCGGTGTGGGAGATTCTTACGCGCGGGCGGATCGGCGAAACGTACCTGATTGGCGCGGATGGCGAAATGAGCAATATTGCTGTAATGCGTATGATTCTGCGACTTATGGGATGTACCGAAGATGCGTTCGACTGGGTGCGTGACCGTCCCGGGCATGATCGGCGTTATGCGATCGACTCTAGTAAGCTGCGTACCGAACTCGAATGGAAGCCTGTGCACACCGATTTCGAAACCGGTTTGCAAGCGACCATCGCTTGGTATGTTGCCAACCGTGCCTGGTGGGAGCCCGCCAAAGCCGCCACCGAAGCCCGCTACCGTGCCCAAGGCCAGTAAAGCGCGTCAGACGGGAGCGTTTTGTGACGGTGCGTCATGGTGGATGCGGCGCGGTCTGGCAATTGGGCTCGGTAAGTGGCGATTGGGAAATAACGTGCTGCAAGTAGCCGGTTTCGTCAGGAAATGGCTGCGAGAGCCGGATGCGCATTCTGGACTAATGACCCAGCTGTGAATCCAAGTCTCCCGAATCTGCCGTATATAAGCCAAATACGGTGCGAAAGTATATTTAACGGGGTCAAAGTTGTATCTTTGAACGACTTTGACCCCGTTAAACGCAGAGACGACGGCTGCGAGCGCGATGGCGACCACTGCGATTACTGCGACGATGGCGATGGTTTTGCGCTGTCTCGCATTGTTTTTCTGCGTGGTTGGCCGCATTGCTGGTTCCTTTCTTCTTGTGCGTCTCTCATTTTGGACAAACGTTGCGAGTATGCAAAAACACTTCCGAGAAACGATTTACCGGTGGAAATAGTGCGGATTATTTTGCTGTGAAAGGAATTTGTTTGTTGTTGCGATGCTGGGCGCGTCAGGTTTGCGTGGTATTTATGCTGGAGGGATAAACGTTTTAAGGGGGTTTGGATGGCGTATCGTGCGACGCTGAAGGATGTGGCCGCTGCCGCAGGGGTGTCTGTGACGACGGTTTCGCTGGTGTTGAATAATCGTCCTGCTCGCGTGTCCGAGGAGAAGCGCAGGGTCATTGCCGATGCGGCGAAGAAACTGAATTATGTGCCGAATCAGAGCGCGCGAAGCTTGGTGACCAAGCAATCCCAGTTGGTGGCGTTGATTGTGCCTGATATTGAGAACTTGTTTTTTGCGGCGTTTGCCAAGTGCGTGGAGGATGAATGCGCTGCGCAGGGGTATTCGCTGATTGTGGCCAATTCCGATGATTCGCGTGTTACTGAGCATGAGTTGTTGCAGCGTCTTCCGGCTCGTGGGGTGGACGGTGTGATGCTGATTCCGGCGCGCGAGTCCTGTGTTGGCGATGCTGTTGGGCGGTTGCGTGAGGATGTGGCGCTTGTGTCGTGCCCTGTGGTGTTGATCGACCGTTTGACTCAGTGCGGTTGGTGTGATGCGGTTGGCTTTGATAATTATCTTGGCGGCCGTTTGGCTGCCCAGTATCTGTTGGAGGGTGGTCATACTCGTATTGGTATTGTCACCGGCGATATTGCGGAGTTGAGTGCCGCGGAGCGTCGTCGTGGTTTTGTGGATGCTATCGAGCAGTCGGGAAAGCATTTTGATTCTGCGTTGTGTGCTGAGGGGGATTACCGTTTCGGTAGTGGCTATCGTGCTGCTGATCAGATTATTGATGGCGGTGCGACTGCCGTGTTCTGCTGCAATGATGTGATGGCGCTTGGTTTTCGTCAGCGTATGGCGGAGCGCGGGTTGCGCGTTACTGAGGATATGCAGGTGATCGGTTACGACAATATTCTCAAGCGATTCGGGCTTGGTTGGCGTATGACCACCGTTGAACAGAGCGTGACTGATCTGGCTGCCGCTTGTTGGGATATGTTGCGTGGGCGGATTGATGTTTCGGTTCATACTAAGTCCGGTATGGATTCGGTGGATGCTCGTCCGTGGCTTTCCGATCCGCAGGTTGAGGTGCTTACGCCGAAATTGGTGCAGGCGGCCTGCTCGTAAACCGCCATTTTTAGGTGCTGCAGACCGGTGAAAAACGGGTGGCGTAGATCAATCTCGATATGCAGTGACATCAGTATTTCCAATATTCTGTAAATGTTGGAAATAAAGGCAACACACCGTGCGTGTGGTGTCGAATTTGCGTTATTGATAAAACGCTTTATCATAAATCTTGTCAACGCACAACACAACCGAAGAATGTGTTCGATGTATAACTGACGGCGCACCCGTATGGTGGCGGACCGTCGTCAGGCTCGTCAAAGAGGAAAGGCACACACATGAAAAAGATGATTCTCGATCTTGATACCGGCGTTGATGACGCACTTGCCATTTCGTATGCCCTGGGAAGCCCGGAAGTCAAGCTGATCGGCATCACCGGTACCTATGGCAACGTGCTTGTCGAGCAAGGTGTGCGCAACGCATTGGCCGTGACCGACCTGCTCGGCCATCCGGAAGTCAAGGTGTATCAAGGCCTGCCGCACTCCAGCACCACCGACCGCTTCGAAGTACTGCCGATCTCCGCATTCATCCACGGCGACAACGGAATCGGCGACGTGGACATCCCTGATTCCAACCGTTCCGTCGAAACCGAATCCGCGGTCGACTTCATCATCGACGCAGTGAAGACCTACGGCAAGGATCTCGTCTACGTGCCGACCGGACCGATGACCAACATCCAAGCTGCACTGAAGAAAGCTCCGGAAATCAAAGACGAAATCGGCCAAATCGTGCTCATGGGCGGCGCGCTGACCGTACCTGGCAACTGCAACGCCTGCATGGAAGCCAACATTTCGCAGGATCCGGAAGCCGCCGACTACCTGTTCCGTTCCGGCGCTCCGACCACCATGATCGGCCTCGACGTAACCCTGCAGACCCTGCTCACCTATAAGGAAACCCAGCAGTGGCGTGACCTCGGCACCAAGGCCGGCAGGTTTCTGGCCGACATGACCGACTTCTACATCAAGGCCTACGAAACCACGTCCCCGCACTTGGGCGGCTGCGGACTGCATGATCCGCTCGCCGTCGGCGTGGCAGTGGACCCGACCCTCGTCACCACCCTTGACATCAATATGAAGGTCGACGTGGAAGGCCCGACCCGCGGACGTACCATCGGTGACGAAACCCGTCTGAACGATCCAGTCAAGACCATGAAGGTGGCAGTCGGCGTTGATGTGCCGCGCTTCCTGAACGAATTCATGACCCGCATCTCCGGACTCGCAACCAAAGCCGAATAAGCGTAACCGGCCAAACAATCGCATAAAACATCCTCAATATAAACAATGGAGATTTGTAAAATTGCGATTACTGAAAAACAATATTTCACAAATCTCCTCTTCATTTAAGGAAGACAAAGATGAGCGCGACTGAAGTTCTCTCTGCATTGGACCGCATCCACGGCACGGTGTCCGTAATCGGCTCGATGAATGCGGATTACACCGTCACCGCACAGCGTCTGCCAGGGCCGGGGGAGACCATCACCGGCGGTCCGCTGCAGCTGCTGCCAGGCGGCAAATCCGGCAACCAGGCGGCCGCCGCAGCGCGCATCGGCGCAACCGTGCAAATGTTCGGCGCGGTAGGCTCCGATTCCAACGCCGACTTCCTGCTGGGCGCTCTAGGTGAAGCTGGTGTGAACACCACGCATGTTCGCCGCGTGCCTGGAGCATCCGGCACAACCGTGATCACCGTGGACGCAACTGGCGAAAACACCATCGTCTACTCTCCGGGATCGAACGCGCAGGTCACTGTGGACTATGTGGAATCCGTGCGTGAGGCGCTGGTACGGTCTTCCGTGCTTGGCCTATGCTTGGAAAGCCCGATCGAAACAGTGACGGCCGCCGCACGCATATGCCACGAAGCGGGCGTGAAGGTGCTACTCAACGATTCGCCGTTCACTCCGTCGCTGCCGGCCGAACTAGTTGAAGCATCCGACATTCTGTTGGTCAACGAGCACGAAATGGTGCAGTTGCTTGGTATTGACGAGCCGGAAAACGACGATTGGGATGGTTTCGACTGGGGGCATGCGCTGGAAGCGATGCACGGATTCGGTTTCGAACAGGCGATTGTGACGCTCGGCGGTGACGGTTCGGTGGTATTGGATTCCACTTCGGCAACGCCGATTCAGCGGATAGCCCCCGTGCGGGTCAATGCGGTGGATACCACCGGTTGCGGCGACTCATTCATGGGCACGGTGCTCGCCGGTCTTGCCTCAGGTATGGCACTTTCCGAAGCTGCCGAACTCGCCTCGTACGTGTCCGCATATGCCGCCACTGGTTACGGTGCGCAGGCCTCCTACGGCAATGCCGCGCAAATTCGCGAGGCATATATCGGACGATAGCTAGATTTCTCTCTTTTCTCTCTTTAAGAAAAGGAAATAGAGTACATATAAAAAACTCGCCGACCGGGTGGTGGCGAGTTTTTGCTTAAGAATATATGCGCGAATCAGGCGTAGATGTTGCGCGGACGCATGTCTTCGGGCAAGCCGTTGAGCAGCGTGGAAACGGAACCGGATTCGAACACGGAGCGGATGCCGGCGGCCAGCAATGGGGCCACAGACAGCACGGTCATATTCGGAAGGCGCTTCTCTTCCGGAACCGGCACGGTGTCGGTAAGTACGATTTCTCTGGCACCGCAATTCCTCAGGCGTTCCACGGCGGGACCAGACAGCAGGCCATGCGTGGCAACCAGCGTCACGGACTTCGCGCCGGAGTTGTTCAGTGTGCGCACAGCCTCGCAGATGGTGCCTGCGGTGTCGATCATGTCGTCAACCACCACGCAGTCGCGGCCTTCGACCTCGCCGATAATGCCATGCGCCTCGGCATGGTTCGGGCGAGTGGTGTCACGAGTCTTGTGAATGAAGGCGAGCGGCAGATTGCCCAGCTTTGCGGCCCACTGCTCGGAAACCTTGATACGGCCGGCATCCGGAGACACGATGGTGGTGTTCTCAAGCGGCATGTTGTTGCGCACATAGTCAAGCAGCACCGGAGTAGCGGTGAGATGATCGACCGGACCATCGAAGAAGCCCTGCTCCTGAGCGGCATGCAGGTCAACCGTCATAATACGGTCGGCACCGGCTGCGCGGAACAGGTCGAAAATCAGGCGGGCGGTGATGGGCTCGCGACCCTGATGCTTCTTATCCTGACGGGAATAGCCAAGGAACGGCGCGACCACGGTGATGGAACGGGCGGAAGCGCGCTTCATGGCGTCAACCATGATGAGCTGCTCCATGATCCACTTGTTAATCGGCTCGGTATGTGCCTGCATCACAAACGCGTCGGCACCACGCACCGGCTCGGTGTAACGCACATACATCTCACCGTTGGCGAAATCGTAAGCCGTGGTCTCAAGCACGTCAATTCCCAGGTATTTCGCGGTTTCATGGGCCTGCTCAGGGTATGCACGACCCGTCACCAAAGCCAGTTTTTTATCCGGAGTGCCTTCGAGAATCGCCGACATGCTTAGCCTTCCACAATTAGAGTCGCGTAAATACGGTATACCAACCGTACAAAAATAGCCGTATTCAATATAACAATGCGGGTGCCCATGACGCGCCTGTTTTGCGGAATGTGCGCGATTGCCGCTCGTCCAGCAGAAGGGCTATGCTGAACAGGTTGTCTGAACCGTATCTTTATACCCTTTTATATATAGATGCGCGAAGGCAGTACGCATACACACTCCTGCCATGGAAGGTCCATGGCCGATAGTCCGAAGGAGGTGGGTGATGTCTGCGCATAAGTACGAACTGATGTTCATTGCCGATCCTGAGCTGGATGAGCGCGGTCTGAAGAAGCTGACCGAGCAGTATCTGGAAACTGTCACCAAGGAAGGCGGTGCTGTCGAGAACATCGACATCTGGGGCCGTCGCAAGCTTGCCTACGAGATCGCTGGCAAGACCGAAGGTAACTACGTTGTGGTCAACTACTCCGCTGAGCCGGCCACCAGCGACGAACTCGATCGTCTGCTGAACCTGAACGAATCCGTCATCCGTACGAAGATTCTTCGCAAGTAAGTAATTCTAAGCTTTTCAAGCTGCAAAACAATAAGCTGCAAAGTAAGTAGGTAACGATGGCAGGCGAAACGATTATCACTGTGGTGGGTAACCTCACGGCTGATCCCGAAATCCGTACGGTTGGCAACGGCTCGTCCGTGGCCAGCTTCACGATTGCCTCCACTCCGCGCACCTGGAACCGTAATACGGGCCAGTTTGAAGATGGTCAGGCTTTGTTCATGCGCTGCTCCGCGTGGCGCGACATGGCCGAACATTGCGCGCAGAGCCTGAGCAAGGGCATGCGTGTGATCGCGCAGGGTCGTTTGCAGCAGCGTTCCTATCAGGCGAACGATGGTTCCCAGCGCACGGTTATCGAGCTTCAGGTCGATGAGATCGGTCCGTCCCTGCGTTATGCGACCGCCCAAGTCACGCGAACCTCCAATGCCAACGGTGGTAATTTTGCCGGCAATCGTGGCGGCAATGTTTTCGCTGGCGGCAACGGCGGGTTCAACAACGGTGGCTTCGCCGGCAATGCCGGTGGCTATCAGGGCGGTGCCGGGTATTCCGGTGGCGCTGGCTATCAGGGTGGGGCTGCCGCTCCAGCCAATGCCGCGCCCGCCGTGCAGCCTGCTCCGGCATCGGATCCGTGGGGCAATTCGGATAATTCCGGTTCCTCGTCGTTCGGTTCCTTTGGCTCCTCCGAATTTGGTGGAAGCAGCGACGAACCGGAATTCTGATCCGACCCGGATCGCAGCTTAAAAGAAAAGCAATTTCCAGATTTTAAGGAGAACATCAAGATGTCACGCAAGAGGCCGCAGCCGCCGGTCAAGCCGTTTAAGAAGAAGCCGAATCCACTGAAGGCCGCTAAGGTCACCGAGATCGATTACAAGGACGTTGCCCTGCTGCGCAAGTTCATCTCCGATCGCGGCAAGATTCGTTCCCGTCGTATCACCGGTGTTTCCGTGCAGGAACAGCGCGAGCTCGCCAAGGCTATCAAGAACGCCCGCGAGATGGCTCTGCTGCCGTACGCCACTTCCGGTCGCTGATCTGAGAGAGGTTTGAACAATGGCTGAAGCTAAGGTTATTCTTACCAAGTCCGTCAATCACCTGGGTCACCCGGGCGACGTTGTGACCGTCAAGGCCGGTTACGCTCGTAACTACCTGATTCCGCAGGGCCTCGCCTTTGCTTGGTCCAAGAACGCTGCTGCTCAGATTGAGTCCATGAAGCGCGCTCGTCTGGCCAAGGCCGTCGCCACCCGCGAAGAGGCTGTTGCCGCCAAGGGTCTGATCGAGGGCTCCGTCGTTGAAATCGCTGCCAAGGTCTCCGAGTCCGGCAAGCTGTTCGGTGGCGTTTCCGCCGACAAGATCGCCATCGCTCTGTCTTCCAAGGCTGACGTCAACCCGAAGAACATCACCGTGGATCCGATCAAGACCACCGGCGAGTTCGCTGCGACCGTCGCTCTGCACCCGGAAATCACCGCTTCCTTCACCGTGAAGGTTGTCGCTGAGTGATTTCGGCCCCATTCATCGAGACTGCATTCGTTGCAGCCATGATGAATGACTTCAGACTGAGATACGTCTGAGCTTAAGCATGGAAAATCCCCCTGCACCAGCTGAAAACAGTTGTGCAGGGGGATTTTCATATCTAATCAGTAATTGTAGCCACCGTCATCAAGCGTGACCGTGACCTTGCCATCCTTGTTGACCGTCAACGATTCCACACCATTGATATGCGCGTTCGGAATGATCGCATTATCGGTTTTGGCGACGCTGTTGGAAAGCAGCTTGCGCTGGTTTTTGCTAGCTTGAGGATCGGCAACGCTGCTGGCCTTAGGAAAATTGTGAAGAAATTGTAATTTCAAGTCTTGCCTGCGCTGGTCGAGTGGTGAATATGATGGTTGAATCGTGTTTTCCTACGACTTTCGTAATATGCTGAAATCGTTGGAAAATAGCGGTTTTACAATTGCGACACGCCGAGAGTTGCATTCTTCTTGATTCTGAGTATATTTACTTCTCGTGCTCAGCGAGAACAAAACCTCGCAAGACCAACGCCCCTTTAGCTCAGTTGGTTAGAGCAGCTGACTCTTAATCAGCGTGTCCAGGGTTCGAATCCCTGAGGGGGCACAGATGAAGCCTTGGAACTCCGGTTCCAAGGCTTTTTTGTTTTCCGATTTCTGCATGGCCGTCCGGCAAGTCGCCGGCTTGTCGAAACTTTCTTGTGTTCGACTTCCAGTGTGGGGAGTAGTGTTGGACCCTGTTGTCCGCCGAGAGCGGAATTGACATCAATGTGATTCTTACAGAGAAGAAGCAATAGAGGAAACAGCAGTGGAATACTCGACTTTTGTCAAACTTGCGGCCGAATTCTTCGGTACCGCCATTCTGATGATCTTCGGCAACGGCGCTGTCGCGAACGTTGAACTGAAGAACACTAAGGGCCACCATGCAGGCTGGCTGAACATCGCCATGGGCTACGGCTTCGGCGTGATGTTCCCGGTGCTCATGTTCGGTGGCGTTTCCGGCGCGCACATCAACCCAGCCATGACCATCGCCCAGGCGGTGAACGGCCTGTTCGACTGGAACCTTGTGCTGCCGTACATCATCGCTCAGTTGCTCGGCGCCGCAGTCGGTCAGCTCGTGGTATACATCACCTACTATCCGCACTATAAGGACACCGAAGACGCCAACGCCATCCTTGGCACTTTCTGCACTACCGACGCCCACAACGATCGCGTGAACTACTTCGTCAACGAGTTCTTCGGCACCCTCGTGCTCGTGGTCGGCGCACTGTGCTGCCTGTCCCTGCCGTGGGGAGAGGAAGACCATGCTGCCGCATCCATCGTGGTTGGTTTCATCGTGTGGGGCCTCGTGACCTCCATGGGTGGTCCGACCGGTCCTGGCCTGAACCCGGCCCGCGATTTCATGCCGCGACTGCTGCACGCCATCCTGCCGATTCCGTCTAAGGGCTCCTCCCGCTGGGACGAGGCTTGGATTCCGGTCGTCGCCCCGATTCTGGGCGCCATCGTCGGTGCGGCCATGTTTAAGCTGTTCGTCTGATCGCCTGCGGTCATCCGTGATTTGTTTGTCTGGCCGTCACATAAGTTGCGGTTGACATATAAGAACTGACACGCAAAGCCTGTTTTCCTCGGAATTTTCCGGTTCAAGGAAAGCAGGCTTTTTGCATACCTACTATTGGCTGGTAGTGCTGCCGTGGAGGAGATATGCTGCCGTCTGCGTGACAGCAGGATAAGACTGCGGAATAACGGAAATAAGGCTGCGGAACGTGGCTACAGGCCGAAATACGCGTTGAACTCGGCTTGGTTGAGCACACGATCCGAAGTATTGGCGCGGACGGCATCCCAGCTGAATTCGCCAAGCGCTTCGGCCGCGCTCATGGGCTGTGGTTCAGTGTGTTCGCAGTCTCCTTGCAAGCCGAGTAGCCATGCGCAATAGCCGATGATCTGTTGCGCGGTGACGCCGTGCGCCGTGAGAATACCGAGGTCGAGCGAGCGTTCGCGTTTGGCGAGACGTTGCCCGGCCGCGTTGTCGATAAGGGGCAGATGCGCGTATGAGATGGTTGCTTCGGCGGGTTCAGAAGGCTGGAATCCCGCGGAGATAAGGGCTTTGCGGATATAAATCTGCAAAGCGCTTGAACGAAGCAGGTCGCGACCGCGCACAATATCGGTGATGCCCATGTCAAGATCGTCCACGGTGACGGCCAGCTGATAGGAGTATATACCGTCCGATCGGCGGACGATGGTGTCGCCGATGTCTTGGACGAGGTTGTAACGCTGGTTGCCGAACACTTCGTCATGAAAGGCGATGGTGGTGTCGGTGGTGGCGATGCGCAGCGAATGGCGATCGCCGTTAGCGAGGCGTTGCTTCACGCGCTGCGGGTCGTTGGCGATGAGTCGGTGGCATGTTCCCGGATATACGGTGAAACGGTCGCCTTCCTGCGGCGCCGATGCGGCGCGGATATCGGCGCGCGAGCAGAAACAGGGGTAGATGAGCGGCGTTGTGTCGGGGGTATTTGTGGTGTTGCTTGCGGTAGCGCCGTAGGAATCGGAATCGTTGGAACTAATGCCGATAGTGTTAATAGTATCGCTGATTTCGTCAATGTTGAGGTTGCTGAGAAGATTGAGCGCTTCCTGATATAGGGTGTGTCGCGTTGATTGGAATACTGGTTCGCCATCCCAGTTGAGACCGAGCCAGTCGAGGTCGTGCATCATGGTTTCGGCGGCGTTGGGAACGACTCTCGGCTCATCGATGTCTTCAATGCGCAATCGTATGGAATCGCCTGTTTTGCGGGCGGAAAGCCACGCTCCAAGCATGGCGTAGACGTTGCCGATATGCATGCGGCCTGATGGGGTGGGTGCGAATCGGCCGGTCATGGTGACTCCTTTGATGCATCGATGGTGACAGTACGTAACTGTACCTTCTGGGGTTCGTTCAGGTTCAGCGTAGGGCGATTCGGATGGCGTAAACCCCCATACCATCGCGTGTAAGGTGGTAGTATATGCCGTTCTGGTACGTTCGTTTGCGAAGGTAATCTGCGAGCGTGGAAAAGGTATTCCGTTTTGTCGGGTGAATGGGGTCGATATGACGAAAAGGCAGTTTAGCAATACGGAGGTCGAGTATCTTCGTGCGTTGCCGGCGGTTGAGTCGGTTACACCGAACAGGATTACGTATTCGCGTGATTTTCAAATCAGCTGCATGCGCAGATATTTGGATGGCGAGAGACCGAGTTCGATTTTCACGTCGGCTGGATTGAGTCCTGCGATTGTCGGTCGCAAGCGTGTCGAACGTAATATCGCGCGCTGGAAGGCGGATTCGGATATCATGGCCGCTGCGAAAATCGGAGGTTCGTCGGGGTCGTTGTCTTCCGAGACGCGCGAACGACTGGTGTCCGTTCAGCTGGGGCAGATTCGGTCGTTGATGTGTCAGGTGCTTGAACTGAAGGATCGTATAGACGCTTTGGAACGTCAATTGAAAAAAATACAGGTATGAAATGCGATAGCTGAAAAAAATTAAAGAAAAAATTTTTTCGGCGCGTGTTTAATAAATCTTGCATATAGTGATTGTCGGACGGTGTTTTTGAAGTCCCCCTTCTACTGCCGTCTGTTTTATTGGCCCGTGCGAATATCGGTCGTTTTATCACTTCACTTCAGACCGTCGTACGGGCTTCTTCTTACTCTGGTAGAGGTAGTTGGGATTGAACATAAGAGGCTGAATATGACCGCATACATGGATCATAAGAATCTTGCCAATGAGGTGATTGACGGCGTGCGCGCCGTGCAGATCGCCGATGGCGTACATCGCGTGTTGGATCGTATCGCGTCGGCCGAGCAGCATGCCGGTCGTGACGCGGGTTCCGTGCGCCTGCTTGCTGCTACGAAGACGCGCGATGTGGGCGAGATCATGGCTGCAATCGACGCGGGCGTGCGCATGATCGGCGAGAATCGTCCGCAGGAAGTGACGGCGAAGGCCGAAGGATTGATGGCACGTTGTGCGGAACGCGGGTTTGCGTTGGGTGTTGCCGGCGATTCCGGCATCGCGTCCGCTTCAGACGATTCCGAAGTCGCTTGCGAGCGCATTCCGTTCCATCTGATCGGCCAGCTGCAAAGCAACAAAATCGGCAAGGTACTGCCGGTCGTCAACGCTATCGAATCGGTTGATTCCCTTGATTTGGCGGAAAAAATCTCACGTAGGGCGGTGGCGCGCGGCGTCACCGTGGGCGTGCTGCTGGAAGTCAACGAATCGGGCGAGACGTCGAAATCCGGTTGCAATCCGGCGTATGCCATTCGTATCGCGCAGAAAATCGGCACATTGGACGGGCTTGAATTGCAGGGGCTGATGACTATCGGCGCGCATGTGAGCGATGAAACTGCCATTCGCCGGGGATTTGAACATCTGCGTAGAACCCGCGATCGTATTCTCGCATCGGGGGAGCCTGGCACGCAGTCCTGCCGTGAACTGTCGATGGGTATGACCGGCGACATGGAACTCGCGATTGCGGAAGGATCCACTATCGTGCGCGTTGGCACTGCGATTTTCGGCGAGCGTGCTTTTATCTGACGTTTTCTTCCTGTGACGGGCCTTCGCATGATGTGATGGCCCGTTTTTTTTTCGATGTTTTTGATTGTCGGGCGTTGCATGTCGATGATATGGACGATTCGACGATTGTTGCGGGTAGACTGGCAAGCATGAGAATCGCACGTTTTTCGCATAATGATGTACCGCAATACGCTTTCGTGCAGACCGACGAAAGCGACGGCAAAGACTATCTCGTAGCGCTTGAGGGGCATCCTCTGGCCGGTGCCGGTGTGAAGCCGACCGGCGAGCGTTTTCCGGTGGATGGCGATGGCATTCGTCTGCTCTCTCCGGTGATTCCGTCGAAGGTGTATGGCCTGGCCAAGAATTATGAGGCGCACGCGCAGTTCATGCATGAAGCCGGCCATTCCGACATCAAGCATGCTCCGGAAGACATGGTGATTTTCTCCAAGCCGAGCACGTCGGTGATTGGTCCGGATGATCCGATCGTGATTCCGTCATATTCGAACGACATGAATTTCGAGCCGGAAGTGGCCGTGGTGATGGGTCGTATCGCCAAGAACGTGCCGGTCGAACAGGCCATGGACTATGTGCTCGGCTTCACCTGCGTGAATGACGTGACATTGCGCGACCTGCAGGGGCTCGACCCGATGTGGACGCGTGCGAAGGGCTTCGACACGTCCTGCCCGCTCGGCCCGTGGATCGTGACCCGTGACGACTTGGATTGGAAGGATGCGAAGATCTCCTTCACGTTGAATGGCGAGGATGTCGAGCTGGCTTCCGGCACCACGGCGAACCTGATTCACGGCATTCCCGAGCAGATCGCCGCGATCTCCAGCTTCACGACGCTGCTGCCGGGCGATGTGATTCTGACGGGCACCCCGAACGCTTCCGGCCATCTCGATCCGGGCGACGAGGCGATCGTGCACGTCGAAGGCATTGGCAGCCTGCGCAATGTGGTAGTGCGCGGCTGATTGTCGATTGGCATATTGCGGATATGAAGGCTGTCACCTTTCGTGGGTGGCGGCCTTTCGTGTTTTTACGACTTTTCGTTCGGTGAACAAAAGTTGAGTGTTGCGGACTCAACTTTTGGGAATAGAATGGTGGCGAAGTTGGTTGAGCATATCAGACAACGACATATGCGCCGACGCAACCGTGCGAAAACGGACGTTCGACGCGAACCATGGAGGATGATATGGAACAGAAGTTCACCACAATGGCGCAAGAAGCCATTTCCGACGCCGTGCAGAATGCGTCGGCCGCAGGCAACGCGCAAGTCGAAACCCTGCACCTGCTTGACGCGCTGCTGCGTCAGGAAAACGGCGTGATTCGCGGACTGATCGAAGCCGCGGGTGGCAACGCGCAGAACATCAGCGCAGCCGTGCACCAAGCGCAAGACGAGCTGCCGAGCGCCAGCGGATCGACCACCGCACAGCCACAGGTCAGCAGGCAACTGTCCGCCGTGCTTGCGCAAGCGGGCAAGGAAATGCATCAGATGGGCGACGAATACGTCTCCACCGAACATCTGCTCATCGCCATCGCAGCGGCAAAACCAAACCAAAGCGCGCAAATCATGGAACAATACGGCGTGACCGCTGACGCGTTACGCAAAGCCGTGCCATCGATTCGAGGAGGCGCGAAAGTGACCAGCCCCGACGCTGAAGGCTCGTATAAAGCCCTTGAAAAATACTCGACCGACCTGACTGCGGCCGCGAAAGAAGGCAAACTCGACCCGGTGATCGGCCGCGATCAGGAAATCCGCCGCGTGATCCAGATCCTGAGTCGACGCACCAAAAACAACCCGGTGCTGATCGGCGAGCCGGGCGTGGGCAAAACCGCCGTGGTGGAAGGCCTCGCACAGCGCATCGTCGCCGGCGACGTGCCGACAACCTTGCAAAACAAGAAGCTTATTTCGCTTGATTTGGGCTCCATGGTGGCCGGTTCGAAATACCGCGGCGAATTCGAGGAACGCCTGAAGAGCGTGCTGCAGGAAATCAAGAACGCCGACGGGCAGATCATCACCTTCATCGATGAGATTCACACCATCGTTGGCGCGGGCGCAGCCGAAGGATCCATGGACGCGGGCAATATGCTCAAGCCCATGCTTGCGCGCGGCGAACTACGCCTGATCGGCGCCACCACGCTCGATGAATACCGAGAGAATATCGAAAAGGACCCGGCGTTGGAACGTCGTTTCCAGCAAGTGTTCGTAGGAGAGCCGAGTGTTGAAGACACCATCGCCATTCTGCGCGGCATCGCGCCGAAATACGAAGCCCACCACAAGGTGACCATCGGCGACGACGCGCTCGTGGCCGCGGCAACGCTGTCGAACCGGTATATTTCCGGCCGTCAGCTGCCAGACAAGGCCATCGATCTGGTGGACGAGGCCGCATCGCACCTGCGCATGGAACTCGACTCCTCGCCTGAGGAAATCGATGAACTGCAACGCCAGGTCGACCGACTCAAAATGGAGAAATCATACCTGCTTGGCAATCCGAAAGACGATACCGCCGCAAGCAAAGCCGAAAGCGAGCTTGACGAAAGCGCCAAGGAACGTCTCGACGACCTCAATAAGGAAATCGCAGACAAAAGCGAAAAACTCAACGGTCTGAAAGCACGCTGGGACGCCGAAAAGAACGGACACAACCGCATCGGCGACCTGCGCAAGAAGCTCGACGAACTGCGCACCCAAGCCGAACGGTACGAGCGTGAAGGCGATCTGGCGAAATCCTCCGCCATCAACTATGGCGAAATTCCGGCCATCCAGAAGGAGATTGCACAAGCCGAACAAAACGAGGCGGCGGCCAAGAATGGTGCGGCCGGCGTGGCTGGCGACGACGGCGCGGCGGAAGACATTCCGATGGTGCCGGACCGCGTCGACGCCGATTCCGTGGCCGAAATCGTGTCCGACTGGACGGGCATTCCAGTCGGCCGCCTCATGCAAGGCGAAAACGAGAAGCTGCTGACCATGGAAGATTATCTCGGCAAACGTGTGATCGGCCAGAAAGAAGCTATTCAAGCTGTTTCTGATGCGGTACGCCGCTCGCGTGCGGGCATTTCCGACCCGAACCGCCCGACAGGATCGTTCCTGTTCCTTGGACCGACCGGCGTGGGCAAGACGGAACTAGCCAAGGCGCTCGCCGACTTTCTGTTCGACGATGAAAAAGCCATGGTGCGCATTGATATGAGCGAGTACATGGAGAAGGCCTCCGTGTCTCGTCTAATCGGTGCTGCGCCGGGCTACATCGGCTATGAGGAGGGTGGCCAGCTGACTGAGGCCGTGCGTCGCCGCCCATATTCGGTGGTGCTGTTCGATGAGGTTGAAAAGGCCAATCCTGAAGTGTTCGACGTGCTGCTGCAGGTGCTCGACGACGGCCGCTTGACCGACGGGCAGGGCCGAACCGTGGACTTCAAGAACACGATTCTGATCATGACCTCCAACCTTGGCTCGCAGTTCTTGGTGAACACCGAACTGGATGACGAAGCCAAGAAGAAGGCCGTGATGGACGCCGTGCACATGCAGTTCAAGCCGGAATTCATCAACCGCTTGGATGAACTGGTCATGTTCCACCCGCTTACGCGCGAAGAGCTCGGCGGCATCGTGGACATTCAGGTGGCGCAGGTTTCGGCCCGCTTGGCGGATCGCCGCATCAAGCTGGATGTTACCGATTCGGCGCGCGATTGGCTCGCCAACACCGGTTACGATCCGGCGTATGGCGCTCGTCCGCTTCGTCGTTTGGTGCAAACCGAAGTCGGAGACCAGTTGGCGCGCATGCTGCTGGCTGGCGAAGTGCACGACGGCGACACCGTGCTTGTGGACCAGACTGGCGGCGACCATTTGGAGCTTTCCTCGTGGGCGCCGGGGCAGATCGACGACGATTTTTCGGCGGAAGCTAAGTGACGTTCGGAGTCAGTCGGCTGATCGGTTTGGCCTGACTGACTGTCGATTGGCCGAGTCGCGAAAACGGTCTAACCGTTGACGGTGGGCGGACTGCGCACATGCGGGTCCGCCCATTTTTCGTGCGACTGCGCGATTTTCTTTTTTGAAAACCGTTTTACCGTGACGGTAGGCGGTCGTATGCCTGCAAAACCAAGCCTGCGACCGTTAAAACCGTCGCGCCGATCAACACGGCAATCGCAAGCTTCGGCTGAAGCCCGAAAATCAGCCACAAAGCGAACGTCCACACCGCGATGACCATCGTCATGGTTGCGGTAATCTGCGTTACCCGTGTGCGAATCTCATATGTGATGTTGGCCTGGATAAGCATATCCATGCTTTGCTGTGTTCCTTGTGTTTCTTGCGATTGTGCGGTCGGAATATCGCCTTCCGATGCTTTCTTTGCCATGGGAGGTTGCTCGATCAGCGAAATCGCAAGTGACAGCACGGCGACCATGCTTGCGAAAGCGAAATATTGATTGTGTGACCCTGCGGGGATAATCCATGACACCACGCACGCCAGCAGGCTGTAGACGTACACGACGGTCATGGCGAGCGATAGCAGCGAATCCGCGTTGGGCGTGCGGTTTCTCAGGGCGGCGGTACCGCGGTTGTGCATCGGCGCGGCGCAATAGAACATGACCGGAGTGGCGATGATGGCGTGCAGCCATGGATTGGTCAGCCAGTGGGGAAGTGTGATGCCGCCGAATGTCAGCATGGTTACGGTGAATGTGGGAATGATCAGTATGGTTGAGATGGCGAGACGCTTGGCGATGTCGCTTCGGTGTGTTTCGCCGGCTTCCTCGTCTGGATTTTCGGTGTGATTCTCGGCGGGCTTTTCATCGGTGATACGCTGGCAGGAGGGGGCTATGCCATCGTTTTCGCTTAGGAACAGCCTGAGGATGGCCCAAGTGGCCACGGCCGCCGCAACAATCGCCGCCACCGTCATAAACAAATCGAATCCCATGCGTTTCCGAACCCCCGGATTGCCTCTTGAATGCCTCTCGAATATTCAGCGTGCTCGCGTTGCCGCATGTTCGTGAGCATGCTTTCGGCTCCAAGCATAATGCAGCTGGACGCGGATGTCTTGCGATTTTTGATCTTCCAAGATGTCTTGGGCATGCTGTTATATAGAACATATGTTCGACAATCCTGTGTTTGTGGTGATTCTTCTGGTGGTTGTGGCCGCGCTTGGAGCCGCGGCCGGCTTTTTTGCGGGCCGTTCCAAAGGGCAGGAAATGGCCCGTGATGCGAAAACCGCCGATCTTAACGAGGCGAAAGCGCAGATCGAAGCTGATCGGCAGGAAATCAGCGAATTGTCCACATCGGTGACCCAATACCGCACGCAGGCGGAAGGGTTAGCCCAACAGTTGACCTATCTCAAATCGCAGCTCGCGCAGGCCCAGCGGGCCGAACAGGAACGTGTGGAGCGTGAGCGTGAGCGTGCCGCGGCCGAAGCGGAACGCAAGCAGGTCGAAAACGAGCGAAAACTGCAGGAGCAGAGCAAGGTATTGTCCGCGCTCGCGCCCGTGCAAAAGAATCTTGATGCCCTACAGCAGAAGGTTTCGCAAATCGAAGAGGGTCGCAAGCGAGAAATGGGCGCGCTTGGCGAGCAGCTCAAGGGTCTTGGCGAGCAGCAGGCCCGTCTTGACCGCGAGACCAACGCCCTGTCATCCGCATTGCGCAACAACAAGGTACGCGGCGCGTGGGGTGAGGCGCAGTTGAGGAATATCGTGGAATCCGCCGGGCTGCTGGAACATGTGGATTTCGATACGCAGGTGGTCGTCACTGATGCGGACGGTCGCACGCAGCGTCCGGATATGATCATCCACATGCCGGGCGGCAAAACCATTCCGATCGATGCGAAGGCCCCATATGCCGACTATCAGAAAGCGTGTGAAATTCCCGATACCGCCACGCCTGAGGAGTTGGCACGAAAGTCGGAATTGCTGCATGCGCATGCCAAGGCGGTTCGCGAGCATGTGAAAACTTTGGGCGACAAGGCCTATTGGAATGCGTTCGCCGACGCGCCGGACTTCGTGATCGCCTTCATTCCCAACGAATCCTTACTGCAGGCGGCTTTGGAAACCGATCCGACGCTGATGGACGACGCGTTTGCGCGCAAGGTTGCTTTGACTTCGCCGATTACTTTATGGGCGGTGCTGAAGTCCGTGGCGTACGCATGGCAGCAGCAAAGCCTGACCGATGATGCAAAAATGCTGTTCGACCTGTCTCGCGAATTGTATGAACGGTTCGCCGTGCTCGGGGACCGTGCCACCAAGCTGGGATCCGCCATCACCAAAACGGTCGGTGCCTACAATGCGTTCGCCTCGTCACTGGAATCGCGCGTGCTGGTCACCGCACGCAAGCTGCAGCGCGTCGACCAGAGCAGAATTATCGAACCCGTGAACATGATCGCGCCCGAAAAGGCCGATGTCCGCGAACTCACCGCTCCCGAAACCAGTGCATAGTAACCTTTGCCTGATACGTGTCGGTATGAGGTAAGGTTTGACGAGCCGAAAGGATAGGCTAGGAACATGACCGAAGAGAAGACTTTCCGTAAGACCAAGTCGGTTGCTGCGACTGCCGATGCTCCCGCGCATAGCGACATTGATTTCACCATGCTTGAGCCGCGTGACCAGCTGAAGTCGCTGTTGCAGGCTGAAATGGCCGACAAGCCATTCTCGGAGCTTTCCTCCGTGCTGTTCGACCATCGTGGCGCTTCGATCGTTGGGCATATCCTGTTGGATACGTTGGAAGAGGCCGGTTATTCCGTGGACGATTTTGACGCGGTGGGTGCGTTGACCGCGGCCGCGGTTCCGCTGGTGTCCGCCATGATTCAGGCGGCCGCTTCGCGTGGGGAGAACCTTGACGGTTTTGTGATGGATTTCGTGTATCCGTCCATCAAGGGGCCTTCGATCACAGGCAAGCGCGTGATTTTGCTGGATTCTTGGTTGTCTGAAAAGTCGTATGTGCAGACGTCCTCGTTGGTTACGTTGCGCAATGGCAACGAGCTGAGCCTTGACTTCTCCGTGGTGAAAAACGAGGGCGCTAAAGTGCTTGCCGTCGCATCGCTGATTGGTGGCGTTGATATGGCGTCGCCTTCTATCAAGGTCATCAATCCGGTTGACGGAAGCGAATCCGATCTGCCGTTTGTGGAAGTATTCAAGGAATCGGAACTTCACTAAGTGTCGCAATACTAAGTATCGAAGTATCGCGGCTTTTCGGTTGTATTGGTGGTTCGATGACGCTAAATATCGTGTTTCACGGAGCGTTTCACGACTTTGCGTCTGGTTGAATCGATTAATGAGTTGTGAGGAGGAATCGCGTGCATCAGCCTAATCCCATCGATATTGCAGCGAAAGCATCCGGAGAGCCGGTCTTTCGTGAAGTGGGCGTAGGGCCGTGGGCTGAAACGCATCTTGGCGAGCCCCGTCCGGATGATCCGCAATCGCCGAATTATGACCGTCGATTCGATTCGTCTCTGCTTGACGAAGGTGATCGCCGCAACGTGCTTGACCGGTATCGTTACTGGACGGTTTCGGCCATCAAAGACGATCTTGATGCTCATGGTCGCCATGATTTTGAGGTTGCCGTAGAAAACTGGACGCATGATTTCAATATCGGATCGATGGTGCGCACTGCCAACGCATTTCAGGCAAAACGCGTGCATATCGTCGGTCCGCATAAGTGGAATCGCAAAGGCGCGTTGATGACGGAACTGTATCAGCATGTCGAAAACCACCCTTCCATAACCGAACTGGTTGAATGTTGGAAGCTGCGCATTGCCGGAGAAATCGCAGCGGCGCAATCGCAAGCCTCCGCAATCGCATTACATGTGCACGAAAATGCGGAAAGTGGGAACAAGCTGGCCTATATGACGGAGCTGGCGGCGATCGATCAGCGCATTGCTGAGTTGAAGGCTGCGCGGGTGATTGCGCTTGACATCATTCCGGGTGCGGTGCCGATGGAAACGTATTGCTTCCCGAAGCGATGCCTTATGTTGTTTGGCGCGGAAGGCCCGGGACTGTCCGAAAAGGCGCTTGAGCTGGCGGATGACGTGGTCTACATTTCCCAATTCGGTTCGGTGCGTTCCATTAACGCCGGAGCTGCCGCTGCGGTTTCCATGCATGCTTGGATTGCCCAGCACGCCGCACCCCAGTCCTGACCGGCTCCTATCGCTCCAATTCCTCCAGTCACTGGAGGAATCTTCGCCGGTGGCGAGGCTGTTGCGGCTGGAGCGTTAGGCTGGGGCGATGGGCGAAATGGGCGGGGCGCTCGTCACACAGACGCGTTAATGTTAGGGACATGCCTACTTTCACCAAAGAAGAAATCGTGCATCTGGGCGATTTGGCCCGAATTGCACTCACTGACGAGGAGATCACCCGTCTGCAGGGCGATCTGAACGTCATCGCAGAATCTATCAACAAGGTCCAGGAAGTCGCTACTGACGATGTGGAACCGACCGCGAACCCGATTCCGCTGGAAGCCTACCTGCGTCCGGATGTGCCGGAAACCCCGCTGACTCAGGAAGAGGCAACCGCGGGCGCCCCGGTTTCCGAAGCCGGCATGTTTGTGGCACCGCGCATTCTGGGGGAGGAGTGACATGAGCGAACTCGTCAAGCTTTCCGCCGCTGAGATGGCGGCCAAGATCAAGTCCAAGGAAGTCTCCAGCCGCGAGCTGGTCGAAGCACACCTCGAAGTCATTGAGGCTGCTGAGCCGAGCATCAAGGCCTTCCTGAAGGTGTCTGGCGAACAGGCCCTCGAACAGGCCGATGCCTTCGACTCCAAGTCCGATGAGGAAAAGTCCGCACTGCCGGAACTCGCCGGTGTGCCGATCGCCATCAAAGACATGATCGTCACCAAGGGCATCGAAACCACTGCAGCCTCTAAGATCCTCGAAGGCTGGGTACCCCCGTACGATGCCACCGTCATTGAGAAGCTCAAGGCCGCGGGCATGCCGCTGCTGGGCAAGACCAACCTCGATGAGTTCGCGCAGGGCTCCTCCACCGAGCACTCCGCCTACCAAACCACCCATAATCCGTGGGATACCGAGCGCGTTCCGGGTGGTTCCGGCGGTGGCTCCGCAGCTGCCGTGGCCGCATTCGAAGCTCCGCTCGCTCTGGGCACCGATACCGGCGGTTCCATCCGGCAGCCGGGCTCGCTGACCGGTACCGTCGGCGTCAAGCCAACCTACGGTGGCGTCTCCCGTTTCGGTGCGATTGCCATGGCCTCCTCGCTCGACCAGATCGGCCCGTGCTCCCGCACCGTGCTCGACGCGGCCCTGCTTCAGGAAGTGATCGGCGGCCATGACAAGCGTGATTCCACGTCCATTCCGGAAGGCCCGCGCCCGATGGTGGCGGCCGCCCGCGAAGGCATGAAGCGTGATCTGAAGGGCCTCAAGGTCGGTCTGATCAAGGAGCTCGGCGGCGAAGGCTTCCAGCCGGGCGTTATGGCACGTTTCAACGAAGGCGTCAAGAAGCTCGAGGAAATGGGTGCTGAGATCACCGAGGTGTCTCTGCCTCACCTGCCGTACTCCCTCGGTGCGTACTACATCATCATGCCGTCCGAGGTCAGCTCCAACCTGGCCCGTTACGATGGCATGCGTTACGGTTTGCGCGTTATGCCGCCGGCGGGCGTCCCTCAGACCGCCGCCAACATGATGGCCTACACTCGTGAAGCCGGCTTCGGCGACGAGGTCAAGCGTCGTATCATCCTCGGTACGTACGCCCTGTCTGCCGGGTATTACGATGCATGGTACGGTTCCGCGCAGAAGGTGCGCACCCTGATCATCGATGACTTCAAGAAGGCTTTCGACAAGGTTGACGTGCTTGTTGGTCCGACCAGCCCGGTCACCGCATTCAAGTTCGGTGAGAAGACTGAGGATCCGATGGCTATGTATGCCATCGATATCACCACCATTCCGGCCAACCTTGCCGGCGTTCCGGCTATGAGCATTCCTGCTGGTCTGAGCGACGACGGTTTGCCGGTCGGCTTCCAGTTCCTCGCTCCGCAGCAGCGTGACGAGGCCATGTACAAGCCTGCCGCAGCTCTTGAAGCGGCTCTCGAGGAAGACTGGAACGGCCCGATCTGGCAGTCCCTGAAAACCCCGTGGCTTGACGGCTTGAACAAGTAAGAAGCATCGGAGGAAAGAAAACAAAATGGCTGAAAAGTTGATGAAGTACGCCGATGCCGTCAAGAAGTTCGACCCGGTCATCGGTCTGGAAACCCATGTTGAGCTGAGCACCACCACGAAGCTGTTCTGCCCGGCCGAAGTCTCGTTCGGCGGCGATCCGAACAGCCAGCTCACCCCGGTGAGTCTTGGTTTGCCGGGCTCTCTGCCGGTGGTCAACAAGACCGCTGTCGATTATGCGATCAAGCTGGGTCTTGCCCTGCATTGCGAAATCGCTGAATGGAGCCAGTTCGCACGTAAGAACTACTTCTACCCGGATATGCCGCGCGATTACCAGATCTCGCAGTACGACAAGCCGACCAACGGCAACGGCTATCTTGATGTGGAACTTGAAGACGGCACTGTGTTCCGCGTGCCGATCGAACGCGCCCACATCGAAGACGACGCTGGTAAGAACACCCACGTCGGTGGTGCTGACGGCCGTATCGAAGGCGCCGATCACTCTCTGGTCGACTACAACCGTGCAGGTGTGCCGCTGATCGAAATCGTAACCAAGCCGATCGAAGGCGCCGGAGACCGTGCCCCAGAAATCGCAGGTGCATATATGCGCGCCATCCGCGACATCGTGCGTGCGCTGAACATCTCCCACGCCCGTATGGAACAGGGCAACATGCGCGCCGATGTGAACGTGTCGCTGCGCAACAGCCCGTCCGACCCGTTCGGCACCCGTTCCGAAACCAAGAACGTGAACTCGTTCCGCGGTATCGAAAAGACCATCCAGTACGAGATCCGCCGTCAGGCCGCCATCCTTTCCGAAGGAGGCGAGATCCTGCAGGAGACCCGTCACTGGGATGAGGCTTCGCAGACCACCGCCGGCGGCCGTGTGAAGTCCGATGCCGACGATTACCGTTACTTCCCGGATCCTGATCTGGTGATGCTGCACATCACCAAGGAGCACATCGAAGAGATGAAGGCCCAGATGCCGGAAATGCCGCGTGAGCGCCGCAACCGACTGAAGGGCGAGTGGGGCTTCAACGATCTGGAGATGCGCGACGTGCTCAACGCCGACGCTCTGGATCTGCTTGAGGAAACCGTCAAGGCCGGTGCCTCTGCAGCCGGTGCCAAGAAGTGGTGGCTGGGCGAGCTGAGCCGTGAAGCCAACAACAAGGGCGTGAGCCTCGAAGAGCTGCCGATCACTCCGGCCGATGTGGCTGAAGTCGAGAAGTTGATCGCCGACGGTAAGCTCAACGACAAGCTGGCCAAGCAGACCGTCGCAGGTGTGCTCGCCGGCGAGGGCACTCCGGATGAGGTCGTCAAGAAGCATGGCTTCCAGGTCGTGTCTGATGACGGCGCTCTTGAAAAGGCCGTGGATGAAGCTCTCGCAGCTAATCCTGACATCGTTGAAAAGCTCAAGAGCGGCAACATGAAGCCGATGGGCGCCATCATTGGTGCCGTCATGCGCGCCACTCGCGGTCAGGCTGACGCGAAGGCCGTCACCAAGATCGTGATGAGCAAGATTAAGTAACGTTTACAACGATTACTTACGATTGCTGAACCGCATGAAAACGCACGTTCCAAAAAAACTTGGAACGTGCGTTTTCTTATCTTTCCGAAAGAAAGGGAAGAGCATAATCGCCAGTTGTTTTTTACGATTACCGCCGTGTCTCTCAATACCAAGTTATGCTGATAGAGGAAGATGTACAACGATTGCCGCCGCGCCAGTTCACAGCTGACGTACAGTCAGGTACAATACCCTCGGTATGGGTGCGGCGACGGTCGTGCCTGCAATGACGTAGGGGACAGGAAAAATGCCAGAGAATCTTGAGGCTGCAGCACAGGGGCAGTCGGACCAGCAGTCACGTGAGCTGCCGAAGCGTATCGTTGTGCCGCCTATCAAGGGCGAGATGGTGCATCTACGCCCGGCCGCGGTCGAGGATCTCGACCGTATGGACGCCATCGAGGCGTATGTCGGTGCTTCCGGAATCACCGGTAAGGACCGGGTTGCCGAGCGTGGCGCGGTGCGTGCGTGGGTGCGTCGTTCCGTGGCATGGTCCCAAGGTGAGGCTCCGTCCGAATCCGGTGTGGGGGACCCGGAATCACGTCGCACGATCGCATGGTCCATCGTCACCGAAGCCGATCATGATGGCGATGGTGAGACTGACGCTGCGGATTCCGACAATGTGATTGGCATGATTTTCCTGATCGATATTGACGGTTGGGCCCGTTCCGCCCGCATTCAGGTGGTGCTTGGCAAGGATTATCGGGGCCGTGGCTATTCGCGAGACATCATGCCGCGCGTGATGACGTACGGTCTTGCACCGGAGCCGGCAGGCCTTGGCATGCATCGCATTTGGGTCGCCGTGCCTGAACAGAACACGCGTTCCGTGTCCGTGTACCAGTCGTTGGGATTCGTGCCTTCCGGCCGCTCCCGCGACGCCCTGTGGAACGCCTCTCAGAACCGTTACCAGGATCTGATCGTTATGGATACGCTGGTTGACGAGTTTGATCCGATCCGCTCGCTTGACGCGTTCGGTATGCACGTGATCGAAGACAATCCGGGCGTCAAGGAGGCCTTGAGCGCACGCGAACATTCGATTGCCATTCGACTGAATGAGAAGGATGCCACGAAACCTGATACGGAAGGTGTGGGTGCCGACGATGCTGCGGCGGTTGCGCAATCCGTGCAGGAAGTTCTTTCTGACGGTGCGGATGATGTGGCTGCGTCCCAGCGGAAGAACGTTGAAGGCGTGGATGCTGCGCGGCAAAGCGAGCGTGACGATCGTAAGTCCGTTAACGGTGATGCCGATGTCGAAAACAGCTGGCCGTATACGGCTGGCGAGCGCAAGACGTCGAAGGAAGCTTGGTGGCGTACGCTCGGTCGTGGTCGCAAGCGTGATGTGGAAGGTAAGTGATGAGCGCCGAGGATCTCGATAATTACGAAACCGACGCAGAACTGGCTTTGTATAAGGAATATCGCGACGTTATTAAATTATTTACTTACGTTGTTGAGACGGAACGTCGTTTTTATCTGGCAAATAAAGTCGATTTCAACGTACGTTCTGCCGGTCAGGACGTGTATTTCGACGTGCGTTTGACCGACGCGTGGGTGTGGGACGTCTATCGTTCCAGTCGTTTCGTCAAGAACGTGCGTATCGTCACTTTCAAGGACGTCAATGTCGAGGAAGTGCAAAAAACCGATATCGACATTCCTGATTCCATATAGTCGATATGGTCGCGTATCGCTTTGCTCGGCTTGGTATTGCCTGACTTGGCTTGATTTTGTAAGCATTCGCACAAGATGCGATGTTCGTTTCCCTACCCTCGGGTAGACTATCAGGGATTTTTGTTTTCATAAGGAGACCTCAAAGTGACGCAAAAGCAATCCGTGGTGATTATCGGCGGTGGCCCTGCGGGCCTGACCGCTGCTTGGGAGCTCGTCAAGGACGGTGGCTCTGAGAACTACGACGTGACCGTGTTGGAAGCGACCCGCGAATTCGGCGGCATCTCTCGCACTGTCAAGCATGATGGCAACCGTATGGATATTGGCGGCCATCGTTTCTTCTCGAAGGACGAACGCATCATGGATTGGTGGAAGGGAGTCCTTCCATTGCAGGGCGCGCCAAGCTATGATGACAAGAAGCTCGGTCGTGAACACGATATGGAACCGGGCGGCCCGGATCCGGAAGTCGAAGACAAGGTGATGCTCAAGCGTCATCGCGTGTCTCGTATTTACTGGAACCGCCACTTCTTTGACTACCCGATTTCCCTGAGCGCCAACACGTTGAAGGCCATGGGGCCGAAGCTTACGTTGGTTGCCGGTTTCAGCTATCTGAAGTCCATGGTGCACAAGCTGCCGGAAGACAATCTGGAGAACTTCTACATCAATCGTTTCGGCCGCAAGCTGTATTCCATGTTCTTCGAGGGGTACACCGAGAAGCTGTGGGGGCGCCATCCGTCCCAGATTTCCGCCGATTGGGGTGCGCAACGCGTCAAAGGCCTGAGCATTATGGGCGTGTTGAAGAACGCGTTCCAGAAGCTCCTGCCGAAGAAGCGCAGCAATGCTGAGGTCGAAACCTCGCTGATCGAGGAATTCTGGTATCCGAAGTATGGTCCGGGCCAGCTGTGGGAAACCGTTGAGGCCAACTGTGAGGCGGCTGGCGTGAAGGTCATCACCGACGCGAATGTGGTGGAGATTCGCCAGGACGACGGCAAGATTGCTTCCGTGGTGTATGAGGATTCTGAAGGCAACCGCATCGAAATGACGGCGGACGACTTCATTTCCTCCATGCCTGTCAAGGACCTCATCAACGCAGTGGACGCTTCCAGCAAGCCTGCGCCGAAGGACATGACCGAAATCGCCAACGGTCTGCCGTACCGCGATTTCGTGACCGTAGGCCTGCTCGTCAAGCACCTGCGTCTGTCAAACACCACTGACATTCCTACCCTCGGCAATCCGCCGATCGTGCCTGACTGCTGGATTTACGTGCAGGATCCGGGCTACAAGGTCGGCCGTCTGCAGATCTTCAACAACTGGAGCCCGTATCTGGTCAAGGATGTAGACAACACCGTGTGGATCGGCCTTGAATACTTCTGCGAAGAGGGCGATTCCTTCTGGAACATGTCTGACGAGGAGGCGAAGAAGTTCGCCATCCAGGAGCTCACCCGCATGCAGATCATCAACGGCCCGCAGGACGTGCTCGATTCCCACCGTGAGCGTGTGAAGAAGGCATATCCGGCCTACTTCGACACGTACGACCGCATGCCTGAGCTCGTGGAATACCTCGATTCCTTCGGTAATCTGTACTGCGTCGGCCGTAACGGCCAGCACCGCTACAACAACATGGACCATTCCATGGCCACCGCCATCGAGGCCGTCGGCAATATCAAGAATGGCAAGACGTCCAAGAAGAACGTGTGGTCCGTCAATACCGACAAGAGCTACCACGAGGAAAAGTAAGACTTCGGTAAGTCTGACATACTGTTGTTGCAGGCAAAGACCCGTCGTGTGATCACATGACGGGTCTTTTGCATTGTGATTTGTGATTTGCGGTTGGCATGAATACGTTGGCACACCTGCGTTGCGTTGGTCTGGATAACGTTGTATGGTTAGAAAAGTTCGAAAACCGTGATATTTCGCGGCGGACTTTCAGTGGCGGAACATTTCCGTATCTCTTTTTTACAGCTGTCGTGGGCGTGTGCCTGCGGAAGCTAGGGGAAAGGCAAAAACCAGTGGCAACCAGCCCGAATCTTGAAGACATGAAACTGCCTGAGCTCAAGGAGCTCGCCAAGCAGATGGGCCTTCGTGGCATCTCCACCATGCGTAAGCCGGAACTTATAGCGACGCTTCAGGCCGCCCGTTCCGGTGGCGAGGCACCGGCCGGCGTGACCGTGCGCGCCCCGAAGTCCGCAGCGTTCGCCGCTTCGGCAGTACCGGCAGCTCAGGCCGAGGAGGTCGGCAAGCCTGCTGAGGTTGCCGAAGTCAAGGCCGATGATGCTGAGAATTCCGAAAAGCCGGCTTCCAAAACCTCTGGAAGGGCCCGCGTCGAGCGCACTGAGCGTTCCAGCCGCCGCAAGCAGGCCGAGGCGCCCGGCGAGGATGCCGCGGACGTTATGGCCGCTGTGAACGCTTTGGATAGCCTTGACGAGGCTCCGAAGCGTCGTCGTCGCCGTGACACGGAAGCGGCCACCGATCTGCTCGCCGAATTGGGACTGGATGATGCTTCGCCGAAGCAGGACGACCGTCGTCGCCATCGCAAGGACGATGAGGTCGATGCCGAGCCGCGTCGTCGTCGCCGTGCGGTGGAGGAGCCGAAGGATGAGGATGTCGTGCGCGATCTCGACGACATTCTCGCCACGTTGCCTTCGCAGGGCAACGAGGACGACGAGCGCCATGGCGAAACCGAGGATGGCAATTTTGCACGTCGTGTTCGTGGTCGTGCCAGCGACAGGGACGATCGTGCGGATCATCGCGGACGCCGTCTGCGTGGACGTGACCGCGATTATGACGAGCGTGACGATCGTCGTGGCCGTAACAGCGATCGTAATGATCGTAATGATCGCAATAATCGTGCCGACCGTAACGATCGCACGGATCGCAATGTCGAACGTGAACAGCGCCACGAGGAGCCGAAAGAGGATCTCGTGCCAGTCGCAGGCATCGTCGACGTGCTCGATTCTTACGCTTTCGTGCGTACGTCCGGCTATCTGCCGGGGCCGAACGACGTGTACGTCTCCATGGGCCAGGTCAAGAAGTACGGCCTGCGCAAAGGCGACGCGGTGCACGGTTCCATCCGCACCCCGCGTGAGGGCGACCGTCGTAACCAGCGTCAGAAGTTCGTACCGTTGCAGTCCATCGACTCCATCAACGGCATGACCGTCGAGGCCGCGCAGAACCGTCCGCAGTTCAACAAACTCACCCCGCTGTACCCACAGGAGCGTCTGAAGCAGGAGACCGCGCCGGGCAAGCTCACCGGCCGTCTCATCGATATTGTGGCACCGATCGGCAAGGGTCAGCGTGGTCTGATCGTGTCTCCACCGAAGGCCGGCAAGACTATCACCTTGCAGAACATCGCCAACGCGATCGCCACCAACAATCCTGAAGTCCATCTGATGGTCGTGCTCGTGGACGAACGTCCGGAAGAGGTCACTGATATGGAACGTACGGTGCAGGGCGAGGTCATCTCCTCCACCTTCGACCGTCCGGCATCCGATCACACCACGGTCGCCGAACTCGCCATCGAGCGTGCGAAGCGCCTCGTGGAGCTCGGCCAGGACGTGGTGGTGCTGCTCGACTCCATGACCCGTCTGGCCCGCGCCTACAACATCGCGGCCCCGGCTTCCGGCCGTATCCTTTCCGGCGGTGTTGACGCCCAAGCATTGTACCCGCCGAAGAAGTTCTTCGGTGCCGCCCGCAACATTGAAAACGGCGGTTCCCTGACCATCATCTCCTCTGCTCTGGTGGAAACCGGTTCCAAGATGGACGAGGTGATTTTCGAGGAGTTCAAGGGCACCGGCAACATGGAACTGCGCCTGAGCCGCGAACTGGCAGACAAGCGCCTATTCCCGGCCATTGACGTGAACGCTTCCGGCACCCGCCGTGAGGAGCTCATCACCGATCCGCAGGAACTGCCGATTATCTACCGTCTGCGCCGACTGCTTGGCGGTCTCGAACCTGAGCAGGCCTACCAGACGCTCGTGCCACGTCTGAAGAAGACCGCGACCAACCGTGACTTCATGGCGTCGCTGATTCAGCAAAGCAGCAATAACGCGAATAACGGCAGCAATTGATCGCAATTAGTCGCGAGTGATCGCAATTTGCGGTAAGCAAGCCAAGGGTCGTATGGCAATTGTCATACGACCCTTTCGCATATCATCAGGGCATTGCAGATGCATGGGTGATCACGTTGTGGACATGCGATACATAAATTCCGACATGCTAAAAAATACGAAAGCAAAAGTTGAAAGACGAAAATCATGTTGCCTTACAAGGGGAGATGTGTAAAAAATAAAAGACAAGTGATTGAAAATCGAAATTCGTAGGAAATATTACGAAAACGCGGTTGACGGATTGTGTGTTGGGGTGGGTATGGTAATGGACGAACTGTGAGCTGCATAGGGGAGTCGGTCCCGCCAGGCCGATGCAGAATGCTTGTTGGAAAGGGGTATGTATGACAGGCAACGGCAACGAACCCGACACCACGCACGCGAACGTGGCCCAATTCGACGATATCGACGAGACCATTCTCCGCATGTTGGAGGAGGATGGCCGCGCCACGCTGTCCCAGCTTTCGGACGCTACGGGACTGTCGATTTCCGCGGTGCAGTCGCGCGTACAGAAGTTGGAACGTCGCGATGTGATTCTCGGCTACAAGGCCGTCATCGACGATGAGAGGCGCGGGCTTGCCGTGCGCGCCTATATTGCGGTGACGCCGATCGACTATTCCAAGGAATCCGAGATTCCCGACAAGTTGCAGAATATCGACGGCATTATGTCGTGCGATTCCGTTGCCGGTTCTCCCAGCTACATGCTGACGGTGCGCGCGGCCTCGCCAGGCAAGCTTGAGGATCTGCTGAATGTCATTCATCAGACGGTGCCGGTGAGCACTGAAACCACGATTGTGCTGCAACGGTACTTCTCCAAGTGACATTCGCGCGGTAGTCTTGTATGCATGAGCGATAGCGAACACGACTGGCTTCGGCCAGAAGAAGAACACGAAACCGAAACCGTCATCGATGCGAGTACCGCGCAAAGCAATCCTGAGGTCGCCGACGCCGTGGCGAAAATCGCCGCGTTGCGCCAGTCAATCGACAATGTCGATACGGCCATCGTCTCCCTGCTGGCGGAACGCTTCAAATACACGTCCCAAGTGGGCGTGCTGAAGGCGCGTGCAGGCTTTGCACCGGCCGATCACAAGCGTGAGAACTACCAGATTGAACGTCTGCATCGCATTGCCGTCGACGCGGGTCTTGACCCTGAGATCGCCGAAATGTATCGCGAATTCGTGGTGACCGAAGCCAAGCGTAGGCATAAGCGCATTGCCGAAAACGGTGGAGATCCGGGCGTGCTCGACGTATTCGCCTGACCTGTCTGTTTTCGGCGGAAAACAAGTATTTCGGGGCATGCCGGGCATTACATTGAATGCTTTGGAATGGAATTACGATTGCGATTGCGAGGTCCGGCATGCGTCACGCACTTACGATTCATCCACGGGACGTCCGTCGCCATCTTTCCGCAGCTACTGCTGTGGCGCTTGTCGCCGCGATTCCGGTCGCGGCCGTCGATGCGGTCAACGTGGCGACGGCCGTGCGGCAGAACAGGCAATATGCGGTCGAGGCGACGCAAAGTGACGTGATGAGCGCGTATGAATCCATCGACAAGCCTGGCCGTCTTTTCCTGACCCAAAGCGGAACTTCTGCATCGCACGCATCACAGCGCGTTCCCAAAGGCACTGTGTCAATGCCGTGGAAAGTGTCCGCCACATTCACTCTTGACGGTCCCAATGTGAGCGCTTCCGAAATTTCCGGCGCTTCCGGAATGGTTGGCGTGCGTATCACCCTGCATGCCGTTGATGCCGATAAAACGGCCGATTTGACGCCGATTGTCGCTTTCACCATCCCCAGCCGCGTCGGCAATGACGTGACCGCTGACGACGGTGTGGCCGTTTCGTCGGACAACACCTCGACACTGGTGGCCGCAGCCGGCAAACCCGGTGAGGATCTGACATTTAACACGTATGTGACGGCGAATCGCTTCTCCATGAGCTCACTGGCCGTCGCCGCGGTGGATGGCGATGCCGGCCAATCGCTGCCTGATCTCACCAAGCGTGCGGCGACGCTGGTGGACGGGTTGACCAACGTTGGTTCGCAGCGCAATCGCAAGCTCATTTCTCAACTGGAAAAGCTTCGGGACAACGAAAAAGCGATCGCCAAACAGACCATCTCAACGCGTTCCAAAGCGCATGAGCAGGCGTTCGACACCTATGTCGAGGCGTACGTCGGCTCGTATACCACGCATCTGTCCGGCTCACTCGGTAATTCCACGCAGCTGTCCGCCATTCTCGGCACCGCATCCGAGTTGAACGGCGACACCCCCGTAGCCAAGTCCGTGGCGGATCTTGCCAACGCCGTCAACGACGTGAGCGCCGCCTACCGACATATTGGTGCCGCTGATGCGGTCGACGAGGTGATCCGCACCATCGAACAGCGCGGCACATCCGGGCTGGTGAGAGAGCTCGGCAAACGCGCGGGTGAGGAGCAGCAGCGCGGCTCCAAGGATTACAGCGTCGGCCAGTCACAGCTGTCCTCCGCGATGATTCCGTATTCGATGGACTTCACCGACGCATACACGGCTCGACTCAAGGAACTGGGCGCCACCACCAGCACCGCGTCCGAATACGAAAACCAGGCGATCGCCGACGTGCGTGCCGGCATCAAGGGCAATGAGAAGCTCAAAACCGCATCCGACAAGGTCTCCTCCGCGATGACCGCGTTGGCGGACGCTAGCGAGCATATCGGGCAGGCCGGCGCATTTCATCAGATCATCGTGCGGTTTGCTGACCAGCTGGATTCGGATGACGAGACATCGGATGCCAACGCTGCTGACGGCTCTTCGGTGCTTGCTTCAATGCGTGCCGTTTCGGCTGGGCGTGCGTTGTGCGCGAAGGCCGAGAAGTCGCGCGCCAAGGCTCAGCGCAAGGCGGAACGGGTGCAGGCCAAGGGCGATGCCGCCGATTCCTCCAGCTTGGTTGACGACAAGAATGCCATCAGCATGGACGATGTGATGAGCTATGCGGGTGGATTGCGTCCGTCATTCGGCGCGGCCGCGGACGCCACGTCGAAGAACGTGGCGAAGGTTGGGGGAGTGGATGGCTCCACAAAGAAGGGCGATTCCGCCGCTTCGGATGGCGGTTCCGAATCCGCCGGCTCGATGCCGATTTCGGGCTACGGTTTGGCGAAAGGCGAGTTTGCGCCGAATAATGGCGATTTGATCGACGAGACGGTTGAGTTGGCTGCTGCGGCCGAGATTTTGGACGGTGCGATGCAGTCTGGACTGTCGGCTGGCTCCGCAAAGGCGACTGGCGTCGCGCAGTATTTGCTGGCTGTTCCGATACTGTAGATTGACTGTTTCCGCTGGCGGGTGCGATTTGTGGTTGTTTTGGCGCGGCCCCCGTTCATGAATAAGAGCGATTTGGATTGGTTTTCCCGGTTTTTTCGGATACGGGGGTACGTATTTCGGCTTGGAACGCCGCTTTGATGCCCTCTTTCGTGCGTTGACTGCGATTGCGCATCGGGAATGCGGCTTTTTTGAGTACGGGGGTACATATTCTGGCAGGGAACGTGATTTTCCGGTTTTTTCGAATACGGGGTTCATATGCCCGTCATATCTCGCCAAAAGCATAAGAATACGATAAAACCTCCTTTTGCGATACCGAAATCCGCAATGCGGGGCAATGCAAAAGGAGGCTTTACCGTCAGCCGGCAGTCCCGTGAGAACCACCGGCCGATATGTTTTCAGAAGATTACTTCTTAGGTTTCTTTGCCGGCGGCTCGCCCAGCTCGCTTTCAGCGATTGTCACGTCGGTGGCGGCCTCGTCCTCGCCTTCGGCTGCTGCAGGCGAGGTGAAGGAGATCGGTCCGGTCACACGCCCAGCTTCGGCGATATCGTCCAATGCGCTTTCGATGGACTTGCGTGCCTCGTCGGAAACGCCCAGCTGCACGGAAAGGATTGGAGTCTTCATCGAAACCTTGGCCTTCGACTTGATGCCACGCAGCGCGGCCAGAGCTTCACCGGCATGGGTGAGCAGCTCCGGGGAGACGGCTGCGGCGGCCGCATCGTACGTTTCGGCCTTCGGCCATGCGGCGTGGTGCACGGAGCCTTCGCCCTCATGCATCCAGCTCCACACTTCTTCGGTGGCGTAAGGCAGGTACGGTGCCAGCAGGCGTGCGAAGGCATCCAAGCCTAGTCCCAGTGCGGTGCGGGCGGACTTCACAGCCTTCTCGCTCGGCACGCGGCCGGTGGCGTCAGCGGTGCCGTATGCGCGGTTCTTAACCAGTTCGATGTAATCGTCGCAGAACTGCCAGAAGTAGTTCTCGATGACTTCCAAAGCCTTGGAATGCTCGTAGTTGTTGAGGCTTTCGGTGGCTTCGCGCACCACGAGGGCCATCTTGGCCATGGCTGCGCGGTCCAACGGCTCGGTCACGTCGGCAGGGTTCCAGCTTGCGGTTGCCGGAGCGCCCACATGATGGTTCTCATCCTCACGGCCGATGGCCAGCGCGAACTTGGTGGCGTTGAGCAACTTGATGGCCAAACGGCGGCCGATCTTCATCTGGCCTTCGTCGTAGGTGGCATCCAGACCCAAACGTGCCGCAGCGGCCCAATAACGCACCGCGTCGGCACCGAACTGCTTGATCGGCTTGTCTGGCACGACCACGTTGCCCTTGGACTTCGACATCTTCTTGTGGTCCGGATCGAGAATCCAGCCAGACAGGGTGGCATTGGCCCACGGCAGACACTTGTTCTCAAGATGCGCGCGATCCACGGTAGAGAACAGCCAAGTACGGATGATGTCCTGACCCTGCGGGCGCAGATCCATCGGGAACGTGGCATTGAAAATCGCCTGGTTCTCTTCACCCGGCTCTTCCCAACGGGTCACGATCTGCGGGGTGAGCGACGAGGTCGCCCACGTATCCATAATGTCAGGCTCTGCGGTAAAGCCGCCAGGCACATCGCGCTGGTCTTCGCTATAGCCTTCCGGCACATCGTCGGTCGGATCGATCGGCAGACGATCCTCGCTCGGCACGATCGGATGATCGTAATCGGCGGTGCCATCTTCATTCACCGGATACCACAGCGGGAACGGCACGCCGAAGAAGCGTTGACGGGAGATCAGCCAATCGCCATTCAGACCGTTCACCCAGTTTTCGTAACGCACGCGCATGAAATCGGGGTGGAAGTTCAGTTCGCGTCCACGTTCGATCAGCTCGGCGTTCAGCTGCTGATCGGTACCGCCGTTCTTGAGGTACCACTGGCGGGAAGTGACGATTTCGAGCGGCTTGTCGCCCTTCTCATAGAAGTTCGTCATACGCTTGGTCGGAGTCGGCTCACCGTCAAGATCACCGGATTCGCGCAGTGCGTCGACGATAACCTTGCGTGCGGAGAACGTCGTCTTGCCGGCGGTCTCCTGGAAGACACGCTTGCCTTCCTCGTCTTCGATCCAATCCGGGGTGTCCATGACGATGCGTCCATTGCGCTGGATGATGGAACGCAACGGCAGGTTCAGGTCGCGCCACCATTCGACGTCGGTCACGTCGCCGAACGTACAGCACATGGCGATGCCGGCGCCCTTGTCCATTTCCGCGGCCTTGTGCGCCAGAATCGGCACCTTCACATGGAACAGCGGGGAGTAGACGTACTGGCCGAAATACTGCTTGTAACGCTCGTCGTCCGGATGTGCGATCAGTGCGCCGCAGGCCGCCAGCAGTTCCGGACGGGTGGTTTCGATGTAGATCGGAGTGCCGTCTTCGAAACGGAATGCCACCTTGTGGTAGAAGCCCGGGTATTCGCGGGATTCCAGTTCGGCCTGAGCCACTGCGGTCTGGAAGGTCACGTCCCACAGGCCCGGAGCATCTTTCTGGTACGCTTCACCGCGGGCCAGATTGCGCAGGAATGCCTTCTGCGCCACGCGCTGCGGGTGTTCGCCGATGGTGTGGTAGGTCTGCGTCCAGTCAATGGACAGGCCGAGGGAACGCCACAGCGCCTCGAACTGCTTCTCATCCTGAGCGGTGAGCTTTTCGCACAGCTCGATGAAGTTCTTACGGGAGATCGGAACCTGATCCTTGGCGTCGATCTTCTTGCCATCAGTACCTTCGAACGGCGGCACGAAATTCGGGTCGTACTTGAGGGAGGTGTCCACGCGCACGCCGTAATAGTTCTGCACACGGCGTTCGGTCGGCAGGCCGTTGTCGTCCCAGCCCATCGGATAGAACACGTCGTAGCCGTTCATGCGCTTGAATCGCGCGATCACATCGGTATGCGTGTACGAGAACACGTGGCCCACGTGCAGGTGGCCGGAAACGGTGGGCGGCGGGGTGTCAATGGAATAGACGGCCTTGCGGTCGCGGGTGCCCTGGAACTTGTAGACTTCGTTTTCGTCCCAGACTCCGCGCCACTTGTCTTCGAGACCGTCCACGCCTACCTTGTCGGGCAGCGGCGTGAGGTTCGCGTTGATGGTATTATCTTGGCTTTCAGTCATAAACGCTAGTCTAGAAAGCGAATGTGACAACTTACGGAACTGCAACCGAATGCCGAAATCGCGAAATAATCGCAGAAAAATCAGTGCAGTTTTATTCTGCTTAACGGAAGCAGCCGGTCGGTCAGATTTTTCGGATATCCCTGCAACTGGTCGCTTACCGCAATGAAATTCTTACGCGTGTACAGCCAGTCGCTTGCCGCGTTCTCGCTGACGGTGCGTGCATACGTGCGCATGCGATCCTGATAATCGTTGTCGTTGGTGGCCGCCATCGCATCCGCATATGCTTGCTGCGCATCGCCATTTTCGAAATGGAACATGCTTTGGCCGTCGGTGAATACGCTCGCATCGTTTTCGCCGCTCATGGTGGTGAGCGCAACATTGTACGTGCCGGCGTTCATGCGTTCCGTGACTTGTGCCGCGGAATCAAGCACTTCCAGATTGACGCCGATATTGAGCTGTTCGATCGCCGATTTCACGGTATTGCCGATCTGCTCGTATTTCTTGGGCACTAACAGATCGATGTCGGCGATATAGGAGGCACCGAAATAGCTGCGCATCTGCTGGCCCTGTTCAAGATTGTATGGGAACAGTTCGCTTAAGTCCTCATAGCCGTCTTCCAGCGGGCTGATCGGACCGCCGAGCGGCGAATAGGCATCCGGAGCGTCTTTGGCGATGAATTGGGCGTCGATGGCGTACCGTGTCATTTTACGGATCTGCTCGTCGGAGAATGGACTTTCGGTGCCGTTGTTGAAGGCGAGCATCACTTTGTCGAAGCTGATGCCGCTGTCGGAATTGATGCCGCTTTGCTGGTTGAGCTCGTCCGCCGCTGATGCGCTCAACGGCAATGCCATGCTGATTTTCTTGGCTTCCATGGCGCTGACCAGGGAATCTTCGGAAGCGTAGTAATACAGCGTTATTTGCGATGCTGCGGCTTTGGTGCCCCAATACGAGTCGTTGCGTTGCAGCACGATCTGCGATTTCGACATGCTCGCCACGGTGAACGGGCCCGATCCCACGGACTTTTTACTGTAATTCGCCTTGCTTTCCTCGTCATAGACGATGCCGGCACGCCTGCTGAGCGCGCGCAAAAGCCTTGGATTTGGCTGATTAAGCGCGATGACTACTGTGTTTTCGTCAGGATTGGTGATTTCCTTGAGATCGCCGAGCTGGTCGGCACCCACGTAATTATTGTTGATGACGTTTTGCAACGACCAGACTACGTCCGACGAGTCGAGTTTATGCCCGTTGGCGAAGGTCATGTTGGTGTTGAGCGTGAACGTGTAGGTCAGTCCGTCGTCGGAAATCTGCCATGATTTGGCGATTGACGGCTGCAGTTTGTTCGTTTTGCTGCGTGATACCAAGGTCTCGTACACGTTTTCGAGCAGCGCCTGCTCTATTGCAGTGCCCTGTTCGCTGCGGATGTCAAGCGATTCCGGCGCGCTGCCCTGAATGCCGATGGCCACGGAGGAATCTGAAACGAGCGTGGTGAAGGAGGTGATCGGATTTTTGCGGTTTGTCAGCGACCAGCCCAGCCAGGTCATGACGCTGAGCATGATGGCGACGCCGAAAAAGACCAGCCACCGCGTGATTTCGGCTTTTAGCTTGGCTTCACGCCCGTTTTCTTCTTCCATGGTGTCTTCCATGCTGCCGAGTCTAGTTGACACGTGCTACAGCGGGTGCTGCATCTACGGGGTGATTGTTCCAGTGGGTGGGAGAACCCCCGTTGGAAGGTCCGATACGGAACTACGCTGCGAATGCGCTGGGGCAGGTGTCGTTAAGCGGGCAGTTCAGGCAGTCCGGCTTGCGAGCATGGCATATGGCACGACCGTGCAGTATCAGCCTGTGAGACAGATCCGTCCATTCCTCGGGCGGGAAGCATGCGGTGATCTCACGTTCAATGGCCTTGGGGTCAGGAGAGCCGCTCGCCCAATCCGAACGCCAGCGCAGTCGACCGGTCACACGAATCACATGAGTGTCAACAGGAAAACCCGGCATGCCAAAAGCATTCCCAAGCACCACATTCGCGGTTTTGCGCCCCACGCCTGGCAGACTTGTCAAAGAGTCCATATTTTGCGGCACTTCGCCATCGAACCGTTCGCACAATGCGTAAGAAAGTCCGATGATATTCTTTGCTTTCGTATGATGAAATCCGATGGAATGAATGATGCTTTCCACATGTTCGGGATTGGCGCTCGCAAGTGCGTCTGGTCCCGGATATTCGTCGAATAATTCCGGCGTGACCATATTCACCCGCTTGTCGGTGGTTTGTGCGCTCAGTACGGTCGCCACCAGCAATTCAAAAGGATTCGAAAAATTCAGCGCGCACTTCGGATGCGGAATCTCCTCGCACAATACTGCGTATTCCTGATGCATGCGTGACAGTCGCGCTTGTTTCGATTCCTTGGGCACGTTACCAGTCTACCGTCGCATGAATAGTGCAACCGCACGCACGAAAGTGAAATAGCCGACAGCCAAATCGCAGACAATTGCAACAATCGCAAGTATTGCAAATCGTCTGAAAAACAAGCGGATAGTAAGAAAATCAGCCTTCGTTCGAAGCGTTACGGGCCGCGGCATCCTTAGCTGCAGCTTCGCTCTCTTCCTCTTCGGGAGGGTCGAAACGATAGCCGACATTGCGCACAGTGCCGATCACATGCTCGTATTCGCCGCCCAACTTGGCGCGAAGGCGACGGATATGCACGTCAACCGTACGGGTGCCGCCGTAATAGTCGTAGCCCCACACCTCCTGCAGCAGCTGCGCGCGGGTGAACACGCGCCCCGGATGCTGCACGAGATACTTGAGGAGCTCGAACTCCTTGTATGCCAAGTCGATTGGATGCCCGTGCAGACTTGCCGTGTAGCCGTTGGTATCCACTACCAAGTCTCCGGAGTGAATCATGCCGTCTTCGTTCTGTACGCCCGATTCACCGGAACCATACATTGCGTTGATCGGCGAGTTGCCACGTTCCGACACCAAGCGAAGACGTCCCTCGACCTCGGCCGGAGAGGCGGACGCCACTACCACGTCGGCGATGCCCCACTGCGAATTGACCACGGTGAATCCGCCCTCGGTGAGGATGAGCACGATTGGCGTGGAAAGTCCGGAGGCGTGAATCAGGCGGCACAGCGTTTTCGCCGTGGCCAAGTCATCTCGCGCGTCAAGGAAAAGAATGGTGCTTTCCGGCATTTTCACCAGACTCGCCGCATCCATCGGCAGCACGCGCACACGGTGGGAAAGCAACGCCAGAGAAGGAAGCACGGTAGCTGGGTCGCTAGCGAACGTCATAAGCGTCAGATCCGTCACGTCAGCTCCCTTTGTCTCTTGGACTGGTTTTGTATCGTTGCCGCGATTGTACTCTTGTTGTGTGTTATCGGCGTTTCGCTAATTTTATCTGAACTATGTGGACACTTGCGGCTACATTTAATGGTATTGCATACGTAATGACCACATTATGGAAAAACATGAAAAGGGGACGAAATGACCGCCTCTGAAAAAGCTGCCGTCAAGTCGGCTCAGAAAGCCTCGTTCGGCAAGGTGTTTGCCGTCCAAATCGCCGCATATGTGGTGCTGGTTGTGCTTGCGCTGATTCCTGGCATTTCCTATGGGAATACGGAAGAGCCTGCAATCGTGTCGTTCACCGTTGTGGCTTCCGTGGCGATGATTGCGCTGCTTGCCGTGTTCAACCCGTTCCGCGATGGTGTTGTGGGTCATGTGATTTCCGTGGTTGCGGGCTTGCTTTCCGTGGTGTGTGCCACGACGGTGATGCTTGGACGTGCGATTTTCCCCGCTGGTTTGGGCAACGAAGACACGTTTTGGATGCAGGAAGGCTGGATTGCCGGTGTTGGCGGTCTGCTGATCCTGCTGATTGTGGTTTCGTTCGGGCGCCAGATGGCACGTGAGAACCGTACGCATCTGATTCGTTCGCTGTCGCACAATGTTGTGGAAGGCGTTGCCATGATTGGCAGCGCTGGCTGGTGTTTCTTGTCAACGTTGCTGCCGATTCGTTCCGGCGAAAACGCGGCTTCCGCCGAGTTTGCCGTGAGCCCGGCGTGGACTGTCTCCGTGATCGTGTCGCTGTTGCTGATCGTTGCGCTCGATGCGTGCTCGTATTGGTGGAATCGTAATGCCGATCCCGATCCACAATCCAAGAATCCGTGGATCGGCATCGCGCTGCTGCCGGTTATGATTTCCGGAATTGTGATCGGCCTTGCATCGTATGCGAACGTCATACTTTGGTAATGCGATTCTTGCAATCGTGGGAAAGCAATCATAAGAAAATAATCTTTTTACAATAATTCGTAATGCAAAAGCCCGTAATCATGTGTGAACTGCGCCCCGTTTGTTGGACGTTGTTAATTAGGATACAGCCCTAGACCG
>ENA-UONT01000271-UONT01000271.1-human-gut-metagenome-genome-assembly--contig:-CS20-NODE-271-length-70325-cov-6.057606_pt1 | contig 70325 bp, 51 predicted proteins | sample MGYA00242459_ERZ724006 | MGnify/ENA metagenome assembly ERZ724006 | reverse complement strand
GAAATATCAGGCCGGGTACCAACCCCTAATTTTCCGGCGCGCGCCGGAAAAGGACATAAAAATACCGGCGGCCGATACGAACCTCCGCGTGCCGGAAGTCAGGTTCGTATAAAAACACCCGTTCTTTCGAGGTAAGTTCAAAGAGAAAGGGAATCCCGTCGTTAAAAAAAGCCCGGTCCGACTTTCCGACAATACCCTCGCCATGACATTAATCGAAAAACCGAACCGGACCTTTTTCGTCTCAAAACTTCGTTTAATTCACTTTCATAAACACCCCAATCAAGGGATATGAGCCGGATTACGCAATCCCAGTATGAAATCCGGTCCATATCCCCAAATAAATTATTCGATAAATTCTTATATAATAAAGAATATTATTATTTTATTACGTCAAAAGTATAGTTCCAAAAAGACGGAATCAATAGCATTCCATTCCTTTTTTATACCTTTATCCGGCAGGAAACGAAACAAACGAAAGATTTTGAAAAACAGAAAAAAGTGTCCGCCGACGCCGGAACGAACGTCCGGACAGGAAAATCAGACGCCGGGGACGGCAGAACGCCCCCTGAAACCGCAGCGCAACGGGACGCTCGCTCCCGGCGCGGCGCGCGGTATTATCCGATCCGGCGGATGCAGGCGCCGAGAGCGTTCAGCCGCCCGTCGATATTCTGATACCCCCGGTCGATTTGCTCGACGTTCTGGATAATGCTACGTCCGTCGGCCGACATCGCGGCGATCAACAGCGCGACCCCGGCCCGGATATCGGGCGAAGTCATCGTCGTGGCGCGCAGCCGGATTTTATGGTCGTGCCCGATGACCGTCGCACGGTGCGGGTCGCACAGGATAATCTGCGCGCCCATATCGATCAGCTTATCGACGAAAAACAGCCGGCTTTCGAACATTTTCTGGTGGATCAGCACCGATCCCTTGGCCTGCGTAGCCACCACCAGGAAGACCGACAGCAGGTCGGGCGTCAAGCCCGGCCACGGCGCATCGGCGATGTTCATGATCGAACCGTCGATAAAACTCTCTATCTCGTAATGCTCGTGCCGGGGAATGTAGATATCGTCGCCGCGCTGCTCGAACTCGATTCCCATCCGCGCGAACTGCGCCGGAATGATCCCGAGGTTTTCGAACGAAACGTCTTTGATCGTGATCCGGCTGCGGGTCATCGCGGCCATGCCGATAAAGCTGCCCACCTCGATCATATCGGGCAGCAGCGTATGCGCGGTCCCGTGCAAACTTTCGACCCCGTCGATCACCAGCAGATTCGACGCGATCCCCGAAATCAGCGCCCCCATGCGGTTCAGCATCCGGCACAATTGCTGCACGTACGGCTCGCAGGCCGCATTGTAGATCGTCGTCCGGCCCTTCGCCAGCACGGCCGCCATGACGATGTTGGCGGTACCGGTCACCGAAGCCTCGTCGAGCAGCATGTAACATCCCTTCAGGTTTTTGCCCGAAACGGAAAAAAAGTTCGTGCCGGTATCGAAATCGAATTCGGCCCCGAGCTTCTGAAAACCGATGAAATGCGTGTCCAGCCGCCGACGTCCGATTTTGTCGCCGCCCGGCTTCGGGATGTAACCGACTCCGTAGCGCGCCAGCAGCGGCCCGATAATCATCACCGAACCGCGCAACCGGGCCGCCCGGTCGCGGTAGTCGTCGCTCTGCAGGTAATCGAAATCGATCTCCTTCGCCTCGAACGAGTAAGAGCCCTCGCCGAGCCGGTGGACGATCACCCCCATCTTTTCGAACAATTCGATCAGTTGCAGCACGTCGACGATGGCGGGAATGTTATGGATAATGACCTTCTCCGGCGTCAGCAACGTGGCGCACAATACCTGCAACGCCTCGTTCTTGGCCCCCTGCGGACGGATCTCGCCTTCGAGCGGCGTTCCTCCCTTCACTTCAAATGTTGCCATAAACAGTTTTCCGTATAACGATTGTCCCTGCATACGGGACGAATTTCAGTCAAATGTAACAATAAGCCGCAAATATTCCAAAAACGGCCGGCGCACCGCAAGCGCCCCTCTTAATCCTCGGAAGACTGACGCTCCCAGATTTTGGCGATCGTCGCGAACTTGTAACAAGCGTTCAGCACGGCATAGGTAAAACCAGCCTTCCCGTCGCGGAAACCGCCCTTGACGACATAGAACCGCAGGAACCGCCAGGAACACTTCGAGAAAGCCTTCCAGACCGAAAAACGCTGGTCGGCGCGGCGCAACAGCTCCTTATCGGAGTAGAGGTCGATCTTGGCGATCCGCGACGAGACGCTTTCGTTGGCCAAGTGCTCGACCGCCAATTCCCGCCGACGGCTCGGAATGGCGAATATCCCGCCGTCGATCACCGGACGGGCATGGATCGTTTCCGGCCAGTAGGTCTTCGACTTGCGGATCAGCCGGATGATGTAATCGGGATAGTCCCCGTGCATGAAACGCCCGAGAAAATAGTTTTTACGCGCCATTTTCAGCGCGGCGTAGCCCCGCTGCTCGGCCGTTTCGGCGAACCGGTACAGGTATTCCCGCAGCGCGTCCGGAACCACTTCGTCCGAATCGAGCACGAGCACCCACTCGTTTTCGGCCTGCGCAATCGCATAATTGCGAGCCGGCTCGACGATGCCCGTGCGCTCGTGGTAAACGATCCGGCAGCCGTATTTCTCGGCAATGGCGATCGTGCCGTCGGTGCTGTGCATATCGCACAGTACGATTTCGTCGAACTTTTCGACCGAGCGCAGGCACTGGTTCAGAAAGCGGTCCGAATTGAACGTATTGATAACCACGGAAATCTTCATATCATTCGGCCTTCTCGCACTCTTTTTCGCACCCGGGACGCGGACGGCGGACCAACGTCCGGGAGTTCTGTCGGGATCTCCCTTACAGTCCGCCGCCGTGCAAGAAGCGCAGCCCGTCCCGGCGCACCCGTCGTCCGACGCGCATTCCCCGCGCAGGTTCTCTTCTTCGGCCCGCATCTGCTGCGCGGCGCACCGGATCCCCCGTTTTTTCATGTGTCGGTTCTCGCCAATCTCGGAATCCATATAGTGTCCCTTGAAAATAATCGTCAGCGACAACCCGATTACGAAAAAGGCGACCGCACCCGCGGCGATCAAGAAAATCAACAATCCGGACGACATAACTCTGTTTTTTGATTACTCCGATTCAAATCTTTACAAAGTTCGTACAAACGCCGCTAAAAACCAACAATATTTCGTCCGCCGGATAGAAAAAAGAGATTTTGTCCGGAAAGTTATATCTTTGTATATCGTAATCATTTGATAAACTCAACGTCGGAAACTATGAACAACCCGATCCGAATACTGCTGACGGCCGCGCTGTGCTTATTGACCGTCCATACGAGCTTCGCCCAGCAGGCCATACAGTCGCTCGCCGGAACATGGCGTTTCGCGCTCGATCCCGAAAACCGGGGAACCGACGGTTGCTGGTTCAATACGCGGTTGGCCGAATCCGTAACGCTTCCCGGCTCGTGCGAACAGAACGGTTTCGGCGTCAGAGCCGTTGAGCCGACCGTCGGGAAGCTGACCCGCGTCGTACGATACGAAGGGAAAGCGTGGTATCAGCGAGATTTCGACGTTCCGCAGAAGTGGGCCGGCAAACGAATCGAACTGTTGCTCGAACGCTGCCACTGGGAGTCGAACGTCTGGATCGACGGCAAGTCTGTCGGCACGCAAAACAGCCTGTCGGCGCCGCACCTGTACGACCTGGGCGCACTGTCGCCCGGCCGGCACACGCTGACCGTCTGCATCGACAACACGTATAAAATCCCGATCGGAACCTGGGCGCACGCGATCACCGAAGACACGCAGGGGAACTGGAACGGGATCGTCGGCCGCATCGAACTGCGGGCCACCGACCCGGTTTGGATTCGCGACGTGCAGGTTTTCGAAGACCATTTGCAGGTCAAATTAGGGAACAATACCGGGAAACCGGTATCCGCGACCGTGCAAGGTTCCTCCTGCTCCATTCCGGCCGGCGGAACCTCGGTAAAGCTGCCGTTCGCGCCGAACGCAAAAGCGTGGGACGAATTTTCGCCGGCGTTGCACGAACTGGATGTCGTGCTGAAAGCCGGGAAATACGGCGACCGCAAAACCGTTACGTACGGATTGCGGAAACTCGGCACGAAAAACAAACAGTTCACGGTCAACGGCAGGCCGACGCTGATGCGCGGCCCGGTCGACGAATGCGTCTACCCGCTGACCGGTTATCCGCCGATGGACAAAGCGGCATGGATGCGGGTGCTGTCGATCTGTAAATCATACGGGTTCAATTACATGCGTTTCCACTCGTGGTGTCCGCCGGAAGCGGCGTTCGCTGCAGCCGACGAATTGGGCTTCTTTTTCCAGGTCGAAATCCCGCTGTGGACGATGGACGCCCCGCATTTCGGACAGCATCCCGAACGCGACCGGTTCATCGTCGACGAACTGGATCGCATTCTGGAAGCCTATGGCAATCACCCGTCCTTCGCGCTGATGGCAATGGGTAACGAATCGGCCGGAACGCTCGGCGAACTGGTGCAGAAAGGACGTTCCGCCGATCCGCGGCGGCTCTACCGCTGTGAAAACGGCGACACGGAACAGGACGGCGATTTCTTCGAAACCGGACAACGCGGCATCGCAGGCCCGCGTACCGACTGGGACCGCTGGTCTGCCGGGGGATGGATCGCGGGCGGCGAGAACGACGGCGTGAACCGTACGACCGGCGCTCCCGTTCCGACGCTATCGCACGAAGTGGGCCAATGGGCCATGTACCCCGATTTCGACGAGATCGACAAATATACCGGCACGCTGCGCGCATACAATTACGAAGGATATCGCCGTTCGCTGGCCGAACGCGGAATGCTCGACCAGAACAAGGATTTCGCCCGGGCCAGCGGCCTGTTCAGCGTGCTGCTCTACAAGGACGAAATCGAAGCCAGCCTTCGCACCTATCCGCACGGAGGATTTCAGATTCTCGAAGCCCGCGACTACCCGGGGCAGGGCACGGCCATCGTCGGATGGCTCGACGCGTTCTGGGATTCCAAAGGACTGATCGAACCGAAAGAGTTCCGCCGTTTTTGCGGCCCGACGGTAGCTCTGCTGCAAATGCCGAAACGGGTTTACACCTGCGACGAAACGTTCAAGGCCGTTGCCGAAATCTCAAATTACGGCCCGAAAAACCTACCTGTCAAACCGGAATGGACGCTCGCCGACGAGAGCGGCCGGACGATAGCCGGCGGCTCGTTGCCGGCGACCGTCGCCGAGACGGGAAAAGTCTCCGGACTCGGAGAAATCTCCGCCCCGCTGCGAACGGTCGCTGAGGCGGCACGCCTGACGCTGACGCTGAAAGCCGGCGGCACGTCGAACAGTTGGAACATCTGGGTCTATCCGGCCCGGCAGCCGGAAACGCCGGCCGGAGTACGGATCGCCTACGAATACGATCGGACGACCCGCGACGCGCTGGCGCGCGGCGAACGCGTACTGCTGTTTTCCGACCCGACCAAAGGACTTTACAAAATCGACCGAGTGATGCTCGGGCCGGATGAAATCCGCCTGTTCGAAGTAAAACCGGGGCAGAACGCACTGGAGGGAACCTTCATGCCGGCATTCTGGAATATGCGGCTGTTCAATCAGGTAGGAACGCTCGGCATCCTTTGCGATCCGGCGCATCCGGCGTTCGACGGATTCCCGACCGAGGCGCACAGCGACTGGCAGTGGGCCGACCTGCTCGGACGGTTCTCGGCCGCCGAATCATTCCGGACGGCCGGAGCTCCGCCGTCCTATTGCGACGAACGCGAAAAAACATGGGGCGACGTGCGCAATCGGTCGAAGGCGATCGTGCTGAACGGCACGCCGGACGATTACCGTCCGATCGTACAGGTGATCGACAACTACGAACGCAACTACAAACTGGGTTCGATTTTTGAAACACGCGTAGGGCCGGGCAAACTGCTCGTCTGCGCGATGGATCTGGATACCGACGCGGCGAACCGGCCGGCGGCCCGGCAGTTGAAAAGCAGCCTGCTGAATTACGCGGCCGGCGACCGGTTCGACCCGCAGTTCGAACTGCCGGAGGAACTGCTGGAACGGGTACTTACTTTCGAAGACGAAAAATAAAACGAACGGAATATGAAAATCGTAATCGCCGGAGTCGGCGAAGTGGGCAGCCACCTGGCCAAAATGCTGGGCAGCGAATACCACGAAATAACGGTCGTCGACAACGACCCGAAACGGCTCGAGTCGATCGCCGGAATGGTAGACGTCATCGTCGTCGAAGGGGATTGCACGACTTTTGCGACCCTGAAAAAAGCGGCCGTCCGCAAAGCCGACCTGTATATCGCCGTACTGCCCGAAGAGACTTCGAACGTCGTGTCGGCGATGCTGGCCAAACAGCTCGGCGCCCGTAAAACGATCGCGCGGATCGACAACAACGAATACCTCGAACCGAACAACAAGGAGATGTTCATCAACATGGGCATCGACTACCTTTTCTATCCGGAGAAAGCCGCGGCACAGGAGGTCATCAACCTGCTGGGGCATACCAGCACGACCGAATACGTCGACTTCTCGGGCGGCAAACTCTCGCTGGTGGTCTTCAAGATCGACGCCGCGTCGCCGCTGATCGACAAGTCGCTGATCGAGATCACCGGCGACCGCGACAGCCTGCCTTACCGCACGGTCGCCATTTCGCGCGACGGCGAAACGATCATCCCGCGCGGCAACGACCGGTTCCAGGAGGGCGACAACATCTATGTGATCGCGAACCAGAGCGCGGAAAAAGAGGTCGTCGCTTTCTCGGGCAAGACCGACATCGACATCAAGAACATGATGATCCTCGGCGGCAGCAAAATCGGGGTGCAAGTAGCCTCCGAACTGCAGGACGAAGTGAACATCAAACTGGTCGACTACACGCCCGAAAAAGCCTACAAACTGGCCGAACAGCTCGAAAGGACGCTAATCATCAACGAGGACGGACGCAATACCGACGCCATGATCGAAGAGGGCCTCAGCAACATGGACGCTTTCCTGGCCGTCACCGGGCGCGCCGAAACCAATATCCTGGCGGCAATGCTGGCCAAACGCCTCGGCGTAAAAAAAGTGATCGCCGAAGTGGAAAACCTCAACTACATCAACCTGGCCGAGAATATGGGTATCGACACGATCATCAACAAAAAACTGATCATGGCCAGCAACATCTTCCGGTTCACGATGAGCACCGACGTGCAGGCGATCAAGTGCCTGACCGGATGCGACGCCGAAGTGCTGGAATTCATCGTCAAACCGAATTCGCCGGCCACCAAGGGAAAAATCAAAGACCTCGATTTCCCGCACGACGCGATCATCGGCGGGATCGTCCGCGGCGACAAAACGTTCATCGCCGTCGGCAATATGGAGATCAACGCCTACGACCGCGTGGTGGTCTTCTCGCTGCCGTCGGCCATCTCGCGGATCGGCAAGTTCTTTAACTGACGATCCGATTTTTTGATTATTTTGCACCCCCGTATTCCCGTCGAACGGAATACGATCCTGTAAAACAACGACTTTACCAATTATGCCCCTGCTCACACAGCTCGTACGCCTGTTTTTCCTACGCCGCCTACGGGAAATCGACCGCTTCCGGTCGCACCCTGCGGAAGTACAGCAACTACAACTGCAAAAACTGCTGCGACAGGCATCCGCAACCGCTTTCGGAAAGGAATACCGTTTCGACGAGATCCGCGACGGACGTCAATTCGGCGAACGGATTCCCGTGACGGACTACGCAGCGTTCGGCAGCTACATCGACCGTATCCGCCGCGGCGAGAACAACGTCACGTGGCCCACGGACATCCGCTGGTTCGCCAAATCGTCCGGAACGACCGCATCGAAAAGCAAATTCATCCCGGTCAGCCGCGAAGGTTTGCGGAATTGCCATTTGCGGGGTCCGATGGACATCGTCTGCATGGTCGCCGACCGCTATCCGGAAAGCCGCGTATTTTCGGGCAAAACGCTGACGCTCGGCGGCAGCCACCGGCTCGAAAATACCGGAGGGACGGCCCAGGAAGGCGACCTGTCGGCCATCCTGATCGAGAATACCCCGCGATTCGGCCTCCGGATGCGGGTTCCGAAACCCGAGACGGCGCTGATCGCCGATTTCGAACGGAAAGTCGAAGCGATCTGCCGGGAAACCGTCTCGCAGAACGTCACCTCGTTCGCCGGCGTCCCGTCGTGGAATCTCGTGATGCTGAAAAAAATACTCGAATATACCGGCAAGAACAACATCCTGGAGGTATGGCCGAACATGGAACTGTTCGCCCACGGCGGTATGAACTTCAAACCCTACCGCGAGCAGTACCGCCAGATCATCCCGTCCGACCGGATGAAATACATCGAAACTTACAACGCCTCGGAAGGCTTTTTCGCCATCCAAGACGATCCGGCGACCGACGACATGCTGCTGATGCTCGACTACGGGGTCTACTACGAATTCCTGCCGATGCAGCACCTGAACGATCCGTCGCGCGCAGTCCCGCTGGAAGGGGTCGAACGCGGCGTGAACTACGCCCTGATCATCTCGACCTGCAACGGCTTGTGGCGGTACATGATCGGAGACACGGTCGAGTTCACCTCGCTCGCCCCGTACAAGATCAAAATTACCGGCCGCACCCGCCATTTCATCAACGCCTTCGGCGAAGAGGTGATCGTCGACAACGCCGAAACGGCGCTGCAGGCCGCGTGCGAAGCCACCGGCGCCCGGATCGCCGAATATACGGCCGGCCCGGTCTACATGACCGGCCAATCCAAAGGATCGCACCAGTGGATCGTCGAGTTCAGCGTGCCGCCCGCCGACACGGAACGCTTTGCCGACGAACTGGACCGCGCGTTGCAGCAGGTCAACTCCGACTACGAAGCCAAACGTTTCAAAGATACCACGCTGCTGCGCCCCACGCTGACCGTCGCGCCGGAAGGCACTTTCTACCGCTGGATGAAAGAGCGAGGCAAAGTCGGCGGCCAAAACAAAGTCCCCAGACTCTACAACGACCGCACTTATATCGACCAATTAATCCGCCTGCTATGAACGAAATGAAATCCGCCGTTATCGTCGGGACGGCCTATCCGTACCGCGGAGGGCTGGCCGGAATCAACCAGACGCTGGCCCGCACGTTCATCCGTTGCGGCATTCGCTGCCGGATTTTCACATTCACGGTGCAATATCCTTCTTTTTTATTCCCAGGTAAGAGCCAGTATGCGGACGGCCCGGCGCCGGAAGGACTCGACATTACGCGGATGCTGAATTCGGTCAATCCGTTGAGTTGGATCCGCACCGGTCTGAAAGTACGGCGCGAACGGCCCGACGCGGTGATCGTTCGCTATTGGATTCCGCAAATGGCCCCGGCCCTGGGCACCGTATGCCGGATCGCGCGGCGAAAAGGGATCAAAACCATCGCGCTGCTCGACAACGTCGTTCCGCACGAAAAACGGCCGATGGACACGCTGCTGACCCGTTACTTCCTCGGATCGATCGACGGGTTCGTCTACATGTCCGAACAAGTGCACAGCGACCTGCAGTCGTTCCGACCGGACAAACCGGCCGTCTTCTCGCCGCATCCGATGTACACGAACTACGGCGAAAAAATCGAACGGGAAGAGGCCTGCCGCCTGCTGCGGCTCGACCCCGGACTGCGCTATACGATGTTTTTCGGTTTCATACGAGACTACAAAGGACTCGACCTGTTGCTCGACGCATGGGCCCTGCTCAGCGAACAGGGCAAAACAGCCGGACACCGGCTGATCATCGCCGGCGAATATTACAGCGGCAAGGAAACTTACATGAACCAGATCGAACGGCTCGGGATCGGGGACGAGATGATTCTGTTCGACTACTTCGTGGCCGACGAAGAGGTGGCCCGTTTCTTCTCGGTCAGCGACCTGGTCGTACAACCGTACCGTAGCGCCACGCAAAGCGGCGTAACGCAGGTGGCTTACTTTTTCGACGTCCCGATGGTCGTGACCGGCGTGGGCGGACTGCGCGAGATCGTCCCGGACGGAGAGGTCGGTTTCGTGGTCGACCCGAAACCGCAGGCCATCGCCCGGGCGATCGACCGTTACTACTCCGAAAACCTGTCCGAAAAATTCAGGGAGAACATCCGCAACTACAAAGTCCGATTCACCTGGGAACGGATGGCCGAAAATTTTCAAAAGCTTTACCGGACGATCTGCGAAAACGCGAAAAAAACCGAGAAAGCCGGATAAACCGGATAAAAATAATAAATTTGCAAAAATGTGTTTCCCGGAAAAAGATCCGGGCACCTCGAAAAATTTGAAATGTATATCGCCATTGCCGGAAATATCGGGTGCGGAAAGACCTCGCTGACCAAGATCCTCTCCGAAAGAACGGGCGCCAAAGCCTATTTCGAGGAGAGCGACAACCCGTATATCGGCGATTTCTACGACGACATGAACCGCTGGTCGTTCAACCTGCAGATCTACTTCCTGGGACAGCGCATCCGGCAAGCCAAAGAGATCTTGGCTACCGGCAGCGACCTGATCCAGGACCGTACGATCTACGAAGACGCGTATATTTTCGCCGCCAACCTGCACGAAAGCGGGCTGATGACCACGCGGGATTACAATACTTACCTGAAAATCTTTGACCTCGCAACGGGACTGATCGCCCGGCCCGATCTGCTGATCTACCTGAAAGCGAGCGTACCGACGCTGATCCACCAGATCCGCAAACGCGGCCGCGCCTACGAGATGAGCATACAGGAAGAGTACCTCGAACGGCTGAACCGGAAATACGAAGAGTGGATCGGCCGCAACTACGACGGAGAAATTCTGACGATCGACGTGGACCACACCGACTTTATCGCCGATCCGTCGTCGCTGGACGACCTCGTGTTACGGATCGGATCGTTCAAAAATACCGAAAAGGAATGACCCTGCCGCTGCCCGAACTTTTTCGCAGCCGGACGACGGAGTCGCTCGGGACTTCCGAAGCGGAACGATTGTTCGCCGCGCTGGACAACGGCGAATCGCCGGTCAGCATCCGTTTCAACCCCTACAAAATCGGGTCGCAACCCGAAGGCAGGCAGGTTCCGTGGTGCCGTTACGGCTACTACCTCGACGAACGCCCGCAATTCACGCTCGACCCGGCGTTCCACGGCGGCGCCTATTACGTCCAGGAAGCCAGTTCGATGTTCCTCGAAGCAATTTTCAGGCAGATTTTCGAGCCGGACGCCGCTCCCAGGATACTCGACCTGTGCGCGGCCCCCGGCGGCAAGACGACGCTTCTTTCGACCCTGGCCGGAGCCGAAGGCCTGGTCGTCGCCAACGAGGTGATCCGCCAACGGGCTTCGGTATTGGCCGCAAATGCGGTCAAATGGGGGATCGGAAACATCGTGGTGACCAACAACGACCCGGCGCATTTCGCCCCGTTCGAACACTATTTCGACCTGATCGCCGTGGACGCTCCGTGCTCGGGCGAAGGCATGTTCCGCAAAGATCCGGCGGCGCGCACCGAGTGGAGCGAACAGGGCGTCAAACTCTGCGCGGCACGCCAGCGACGCATCCTCAGCGACATCTGGGGTTCGCTGCGTCCCGGCGGAATCCTGATATACAGCACCTGTACGTTCAACGCCGCAGAAAACGAAGAAAACATCGCCTGGCTGTGCGGCGAATACGACTGCGAACCGGTCGAAATCGCCGTCGATCCTTCATGGGGCGTCGTAAAAGGAGAAACGGACGGGATCAATACGTTCCGGTTTTATCCGCACCGGGTGAAGGGAGAAGGCTTTTTCGCAGCCGTAATCCGCAAAAGCGACGGACGGCGGCGGGAACGTACGCCGAAGCCGCGCAAAGCGATCTTTTCGGCGCTCAATCGCCCCGAAACCGACATCCTGTCGCAATGGGTGGCCCAACCCGAATACATGCGCTTCGCGAAGGTCAACGGCACCGCCTACGCCTACTACCGGGAAGCGTTCGGAGCCGTCCGGCAGATTTCCGAGAGTCTGACGGTCATCCATTCGGGCATTCCCGCCGGACAGCTCTTCGGCGCGAAATTCAAACCCGAACATGCGTTGGCCCTGTTCCACGACGTATCGCGCGAAACGGTTCCGCAGGCCGAGTTCGACCTGCCGCAGACTCTCGATTACCTGCGTAAAAACGAAATCGACCCATCCCTGTTGCAGGAAGGCATCAACATGGTCTGCTACAACGGCCTGCCGCTCGGATGGATCAAACGGATCGGCGGACGGTGCAACAACCTCTATCCGAAAGAATCCCGGATCGCCGCGCTTTAAAAACCACCCGGTAAACGGCAGACGCAAAAAAACCGCGCGGATCCCTTCCGGAACCCGCACGGCGGCATTTATAAACAATTATTCCTAAGAATCAAACCAACTCGATACCCGCTTCGGAACATTCGCGGCGCATCGATTCCGGCCAGATACTGCTCTGTATCTCGCCGATGTGGGCTTTGCGCAGCAGGTACATGCACAACCGCGACTGCCCGATCCCGCCGCCGATCGTGCAGGGCAACTCCCCGGCCAGCAGCTTTTTATGAAAATAGAGATCGCGTTTGGCCTGTTGCCCGCGTATTTCGAGCTGCCGCGCCAGCGACGTCTCGTCCACGCGAATCCCCATGCTCGACACCTCGAAAGCGTTTCCGAGCACCGGATTCCACAGCAGCAGGTCGCCGTTCAGCCCGTTGTAACCCTCTTCGTTCGGCGTACTCCAGTCGTCGTAATCCGCGGCGCGGCCGTCATGCGGCTCGCCGTCCGAAAGGGCCGCGCCGATCCCGATCACGAATACGGCGCCGTATCGCCGTACGATCTCGTTCTCGCGCTCTTTCGGTTTTTTGCAGGGATACAGGTCGAGCAACTGCTGCGCATGGATGAAATGGATCTCCTCGGGCAGCGACGGAACCAACTGCGGAAACTCGACGTACAATTTGTTTTCGGTCACTTTGATCGCCTCGTAGATACGGCGCACCGTTTGTTTCAGGAAAGCGATGTTGCGCTGTTCGCGCGTGATCACCTTCTCCCAATCCCACTGGTCGACGTACAGCGAATGGATATTGTCCAGCTCTTCGTCCGGACGCAGCGCGTTCATATCGGTATAAATCCCGCGGCCGGGAGCTACTTTCATTTCGCCTAACTTCAGTCTTTTCCATTTGGCCAGCGAATGCACCACTTCGGCGCGTTGCTCGTTCATATCGCGGATCGGAAACGAAACGGGACGTTCCACGCTGTTCAGGTCGTCGTTGATCCCCGTTCCGGTCAGTACGACCATCGGGGCCGTCACCCGCAGCAGGGCGAGCTGTGCGGACAGGTTCTCCTGAAACATATCCTTTACATGCTTGATCGCCTTTTCGGTGTTCTCGACGTTTTCGAGCAGGTTGCGGTATCCGGAAGGTTTTATCAATGTCATCTTATCGGGCGTTTACGGTTATTTGACAACGATCAGGAAATAGTTCTTTTTTCCCTTTTGCACGAGCAGGTATTTACCGGAGATCAGGTCGGAGGCCGAAACGATCGCATCGACCGCGGTAACCTTCTCTTTGTTGAGCGATATGCCGCCTCCCTGGATCAGCTTGCGGGCTTCGCCTTTCGACGGGAAAACCGACGCATGTTCGGTGCACAGAGCGATGAAATTCACTCCGCCGGCAAGCGTCGAATCCGGCACTTCGAACTGCGGAACTCCGTCGAAAACCTGTAGGAACGTCCGCTCGTCGATCCGGCGCAACGCATCGGCCGTCGCATTTCCGAACAGGATACCCGAAGCCTCGACCGCTTTGCGGTACTCCTCCTCGGAATGAATCATGCAGGTAATTTCGCGGGCCAGCGTTTTCTGCAACTCGCGCAAATGGGGCGCCTCCCGGTGTGCGGCGATCAGCGCATCGATCGTTTGCCGATCGAGCATCGTGAATATCTTAATATAACGTTCGGCATCTTCGTCGCTGACGTTCAGCCAGAATTGGTAGAACTGGTACGGCGACGTATAACGCGCATCGAGCCATACGTTCCCGGCCTCGGTTTTGCCGAATTTCGTTCCATCCGCCTTCTTGATCAGCGGGCAGGTCAGCCCGAACGCTTCGCCGCCTGTTTTGCGGCGAATCAACTCGGTTCCGGTGGTGATATTTCCCCATTGGTCGGAACCGCCCATTTGCAATTTGCAGTTCTTATGCTGATAAAGATGCAAAAAATCGGTTCCTTGCACCAGTTGGTACGTAAATTCGGTGAACGACATGCCGTCGCCCTCGCCGCTGAAGCGCTTCTTGACAGAGTCTTTGGCCATCATGTAGTTGACCGTAATGCATTTGCCGATGTCGCGAATAAATTCCAGGAACGTGAAATTCTTCATCCAGTCGTAGTTGTTGACCAGTTCGGCCGCATTCGGAGCATCGGACTCGAAGTCGATCAGGTGACTGAGCTGCCTTCTGATCCCCTCCTGGTTGCGACGCAGGGTCTCCTCGTCGAGCAGGTTGCGCTCAAGCGACTTGCCCGACGGGTCGCCGATCATGCCGGTAGCCCCGCCCACCAGGAAAATGGGCTTATGCCCGCACCGCTGGAAGTGTTTAAGGATCATAATGCTGACAAGGTGCCCGATATGCAGCGAGTCCGCCGTCGGGTCGATTCCGACGTAAGCCGTCGTCATCTCCTTGTTCAATTGCTCCTCGGTTCCCGGCATGATATCGTGCACCATGCCCCTCCATTTGAGTTCCTCTACAAAATTCATCGGTTTTATGTGCTTTTAGCAGATTTTTAGTGGATCGTTCGCGGCCGGCCGCCGCGATCCGTGCAAAGGTAGTCAAATTCCGCGAAACACAACAATTTCGGGAAAGCCGCTATTCGATATCGAGGTCGAGGTCGCGACGGAGTTTGGCGACCAGCGGATTTTTTTCGGTCAGGTAACGCAGCCGGTCTTCGACTTTGATCGGTTTCAGGCCGGTCTTGTTTTCGCTGATCTCGACCTGAAATTCAATCGCCGAGCGGACATCGCCCAAGTCGCAAAGCCGTTTGCGGATATCGGTCAGGTGATTGGTCACCTCGTCGTACAGCGATTCGTTCGGCACTTTCAGAAGAATCCGGTTCCCGCGTATGCTGACATCCTGGAACGCGATCCCCAGCCGGGGCCGCTCCGCAAGCAATTCGCGGGTCAGCAATTCGCATCCCTGTTGCAAACGGGATTCGACATCCTCTTCGACCGCTTCATCCGCATCGGGCAGGTTCTCCGGATCTTCCGCCGGATCGGCATCTCCCGAAACGGGCGCGGCGGGGCGGCTCGTATTCAGCAACGACAGGATCGAACGGCCGGACAGCGAAACGCCCCCCGTCGTCGGCGCGGGACGGGACGGCCCCGGTTCGGCTTTTCCGACGAGACGGGACTGCGAAACGGCCGACGCAGGCGGCGAAGCAACAGGAACAGGGGAAACCGGCTTACGGGTTTCGCGGCCGGGATCCGGTTTTTCCGCAGCAGTCCCGACAAGTGCCGACGCCGGTTGTCCGTCCCGCGGCGGGACTACGGTCGCTGCGGCCGGCGCAGGCTGTCGCGCGGAACCGCCCAGATCGGGCAGCGACGGCGTCAGGGCTTCGTCATTTTTTTTTTGACCGAGTCCGCAAAGTTTCATCAGACCCAGTTCGACATGCAATCGTTGGTTGGTAGCCGTCCGCAGCGACGCGTCGACCGCCGTCAGCAGATTGATCCCCTCGAACAGCAGCGGCACCGGACATTGTGCGGCCTGCGTCCGGTAACGTTCGGCCACGCTGCCCGTCACCTCAAGCAGCGGCAACGTCTGCGGATTCTTGCACATCAGCAGGTCGCGGAAATGGCTGTTCAGCCCCGCCACGAAAGTCTGTCCGGAAAAACCCTTGCGCAACACCTCGTCGAAAAGCAGCAAAGCGTTCGTATAGTCTCCGGCCAGGATCTGTTCGGTGATCGTAAAATAGGTATCGTAATCGAGCACGTTGAGCGTCGCGGCCACCTGGGCGACCGTCAGATTCTGCCCGCAGAACGAAACCACCTTGTCGAACATCGACAGCGCGTCGCGCATTCCGCCGTCGGCCTTACGGGCGATCAGGTGCAGCGACTCGTCGTCGTAGGTCACTCCTTCCTGCGAAGCGATGTATTTGAGGTACTCCACGCCGTCCTCGACGCGAATCCGGTTGAAATCGTAAATCTGACAGCGCGACAGGATCGTCGGAATGATCTTGTGCTTTTCGGTCGTAGCCAAGATAAACACGGCATGTGCGGGCGGCTCTTCGAGCGTTTTCAGAAACGCGTTGAACGCCTGCACCGACAGCATGTGCACCTCGTCGATGATATAGACGCTGTAACGACCGATCTGCGGCGGGATACGCACCTGGTCGGTCAGGTTGCGGATATCGTCCACCGAGTTGTTCGACGCGGCGTCCAGTTCGTGGATATTGAACGACCGGCCCTCGTTGAACGCACGGCACGATTCGCACTCGTTGCAGGCTTCGGCGTCGGGCCCCGGATTCAGGCAGTTGATCGCTTTGGCGAAGATCCGCGCGCAAGTCGTCTTGCCGACGCCGCGCGGCCCGCAGAACAGGTACGCATGCGCCAACTGGCGACGGCTGATCGCATTCTTCAGCGTCGAGGTAATATGCGACTGTCCGACGACCGATGCGAAGGTCGCCGGACGGTATTTCCGGGCCGATACGATGAAATTATCCATAATTTTCCTTTCCGGAAACAAAGATACGAAATTCGACCGGAATCGACAAGGCGGGTCGCTTTTTCTATTTCAGACGGGCGTATATGACTACGTTGTTATCCTCGTCGTCGAGTTCGGCATCCAGTCGCCGGATCTTTTCGACCGCCTGCGGATCGGCGTCGTATCCCGCATCGAGAATCCCTCGCAAAGACTTTTTGAGCGTAATGGCCGGAACGTTCCAAAGAAAATAGCCGTCCTGCAAATGACCGGGCCAGACGGCGATATCGGCCAGTTCATCCAGTTTCAGTTTGAAATAAGCTCCGGTAAGGTCGTTTTTATCGACCAGAAAGAATACGGGAGCCGACGAAGTAAAAGAGTGCGCCCCGGTTTGTTCCATGGTCTGGCTAAACGACGCCCAGAAATAATCGCCCGTCTCGGCGTACTTCGGATAGATCGGCTTCCGTTCGGCAAGATGCCGAACGGCAAATACGGGCACCAGGCGGTTGGCCTGCGGATCGTAATAACGCAACGAATCGGGCCGGTGACCGTCGGAATACATCAGAACGGGTTCGAAACGGGTTGCGCTTCCGGACGCCATTTCATTCCCGAAATCCGCCTTGATCCGGAAGGGGGCCGCATCGATCCGGGCGACCACGTTTCCCTGCATATCTTGGTTCCAGACGAAACTTTCGATTCCCGCGTTTTCGAACGGCAGGACGCTTACCGAAACCGTCGAGTCGGGGTTCGCCCGGAAAATCCCTTTCGGAGACCTGCAAGGCAACGGTATCGACGGCAGCGACGACCCGTCGAGCCCGAAGACCAAAATCCGGTCGCTTTGCCACGGCAGGATAAACACGCGGCCGGAGCCCTCGTCGATCTGAGCCCAGTAAATGTTGCGGTATTCGTTGGGACCGCGCCCCTGCGTCCCGATATCGTTCAGGAATTTCCCATTCCCGTCGAACAGTTTGAAAGAGGCCGGTTCGTAGCCTACGACCCCGATGTAATTTTCGGAAACGAACGTTTTGGACGGCTTGAAAAATGCCTCGGGACGGGCTTCCAGTTTTACGATCCTCAGTTTTTCGGCGGTCAGTTCGCTCAGCGGGAGGTCGATCGTATCGCGGATCTTGTTCAGGTCGCAGACGACCACGGTATCCGCACCGATCACCACCCGCTCGGCCACGCCGTCGGAAACGGCAGCCGGCCGGCCGCAGCCAGCCGAAAAAGCCGAAAACGCCGCAACGGCGAACCAACGGACGACGACGCGTCCGGCATGCTCCGAATGAAAAAACGCATTTGCCATAATCTGAAGTTTTTAGGTTATTAGAACCCGGACAATCCGGACCCGTTTATCGTTTTTCTCCTTTCCCGTTCGACGCGAGTAATTCATTATTTATCAGCGTGATAATTCAATAACGTAAATATAACTATTATATTTTGGACAAACGATCGAAAATAGTTTAGAAAACAAATCCGTAGCATTCCGGAAAACAGGAAGGACCGTCCTGTCATTTAGGCAGGATTTATGCCACGGATATGTCTTCCGGACAGTTCGTTCTGTCATTTTTGTCCGGTATTCTGCGTCATTTTTTCACAAACCGTTCTCTGGCAGCCATTTTGCTGCTTTCCTGAAAAAACGGATAAAACACGAAAATAAAAGGAGAATAAGATATGAACATCAACAGTTTGACAATCAAAGCGCAGGAAGTCCTGCAAAGCGCCATGAACCTCGCGTCGGGCAACGGCAACCAAGCCGTCGAACCGATGCACATTCTGAGCGCCATTGTCGCCGAGGACGACAGCCTGGGCGTATTTCTGCTACAAAAACTCGGCGTAAACGTCGGGGCGCTGCGAAGCGTACTGAAACAACAAATCGACCGGCTGCCGAAAGTCGAAGGCGGCGACCCCTATTTTTCGCGCGAAAGTTCCGCGGTCATTCAGAAAGCCTCGGATTTCACGAAAACGTTCGGCGACAAATACGCCTCGGTCGAACACCTGCTGCTCGGTATCATCGCCGAAAAAGGGGAGGCCGGACGGCTGCTGAAAGACGCCGGCGCGACCGAAAAAGAACTGATCGCGGCGATCAAAGAGCTGCGCAAAGGTTCGACCGTCGACAGCCAGACCAGCGAGCAGGAGTACGACGCGCTCGGCAAATACGCGATCAACCTGAACGAACAGGCCCGCAAGGGCAAACTCGACCCGGTGATCGGCCGGGACGAGGAGATCCGGCGGGTACTGCAAATCCTGTCGCGGCGAACCAAAAACAACCCGATCCTGGTCGGCGAACCGGGCGTCGGCAAAACGGCCATCGCCGAAGGAATCGCGCACCGGATCGTCGACGGCGACGTCCCGGAGAATCTGCGAAGCAAACAGGTTTATTCGCTGGATATGGGCGCGCTGATCGCCGGAGCGAAGTACAAGGGCGAGTTCGAAGAGCGGCTGAAAGCCGTGGTCAAAGAAGTAATTTCGGCCGAAGGCGAGATCCTGCTGTTCATCGACGAAATCCATACGCTGGTCGGAGCCGGCAAAGGCGACGGCGCGATGGATGCGGCCAACATCCTGAAACCGGCGCTGGCGCGGGGCGAGTTGCGCGCGATCGGCGCCACGACGCTGGACGAGTTCCAGAAATATTTCGAACAGGACAAAGCGCTCGAACGGCGTTTCCAGAAGGTAATGGTCGACGAACCGACGACCGTGGACGCCATTTCGATTTTGCGGGGCCTGAAAGAGCGTTACGAAAACCACCATAAGGTGCGGATCAAAGACGAGGCGATCATCGCGTCGGTCGAACTGTCGCACCGGTACATCACGTCGCGCTTCCTGCCCGACAAGGCGATCGACCTGATCGACGAAGCGGCGGCCAAGCTGCGGCTCGAAATGAACTCCGTGCCCGAAGAGATCGACGAACTCGACCGGAAGGTACGCCAATTGGAGATCGAGCGCGAAGCGATTCGCCGCGAGAAGGACAAGGGTCGGATCGAAGAGCTGACGCGCGAGATCGACGAACTGAACGCCAAACGCACGACCCTGCGCGCCAAATGGCAGAGCGAACGGGATATTTTAGAGAAGATACAGAAGAACAAACAAATGCTCGACGATCTGAAGGTTCAGGCCGCCGAAGCCGAACGCAACGGCGACTACGGCCGCGTGGCCGAGATCCGTTACGGCAAAATGCGCGAGACGGAGACCGAGATTCAGAAACTGCAGGCCGAAGTGAACAAAAACGCCGAGGCCGGGGCGATGATCAAAGAGGAGGTCGATGCGGAGGACATCGCCGAAGTGGTCGCCCGCTGGACGGGCATTCCGGTCAGCCGGATGCTGCAGAGCGAACGTGAGAAGTTGCTGAAGATGGAGAGCGAGCTGCACGACCGGGTAATCGGACAGGATCAGGCGATCGCGGCCGTTTCGGACGCCGTGCGGCGTTCGCGGGCCGGGTTGCAAGATCCGCGCCGGCCGATCGGATCGTTCATCTTTCTGGGCACGACCGGCGTCGGCAAGACCGAGTTGGCCAAAGCGCTGGCCGAATACCTGTTCAACGACGACACGATGATGACGCGTATCGACATGAGCGAGTATCAGGAGCGGCACAGCGTATCGCGGCTGATCGGAGCGCCTCCGGGATACGTCGGTTACGACGAAGGCGGTCAACTGACCGAAGCCGTGCGGCGGAAACCCTACTCGGTCGTACTGCTCGACGAGATCGAGAAAGCGCATCCGGACGTGTTCAACATCCTGCTGCAAGTGCTCGACGACGGCCGACTGACCGACAACAAAGGCCGCACGGTCGATTTCCGCAACACGATCATCATCATGACGTCGAACATCGGTTCGCACATCATCATGGACCGACTGTCGAAATACACCAACGATACGCCGCCCGAAAGCGTGCTCGAAGAGACTAAAAAAGAGGTTTTCGACCTGATGAAACAGACGATCCGGCCGGAGTTCCTGAACCGTATCGACGAGATCGTGATGTTCACGCCGCTGACCCGCGACGATGTACGCCAGATCGTCGTGCTGCAAATTCGCCAAATCAACGAAATGCTGGCCCAGAACAGCATCGCGCTGCAGGTGACCGACAAAGCGATCGACTGGCTCGCTGCAGAAGGGTACGACCCGATGTTCGGCGCACGTCCGGTCAAACGGACGCTGCAACGGTATCTGGTCAACGAACTCTCGAAGGAGATCCTGGCCGGCCAGGTAGACCGCAACAGCACGATCACCGTCGACGCCGGCGCCAAAGGATTGGTTTTCAAAAACTGATCATCCGGCGTTGCCGCACGACCGCCCGCCCGGCGCAAGGGCTATCCATAGGTTAATTTCATAAAAACACTCCGAAAAGTTTTTTTCGGAGTGTTTTTTTATTTGTTCCAATTCAGATATTCATTCCGGCAAACAAAGTAAAAAGCAATACCATAATCATTGTCCGTCCTTAAAAACGGATTTTTCTGTCTATATTTCTTAATTTATTTTCGACATATCAAATTTTAATTTATTTTCGTACTCAAAATAACTTTGTTATATTATGCGAATCAGGAGTTGGCTTCTTGATTCTAAAATTAAAAATTAACATAGGTTAGCATAACAACAGCCAACTTTCCAAAGGTATGTACTAACAGTCCTTTAGTAGCTCTAACCTTCGACGCTCTTTGAATTTCTGTTTTTTCATTCAGCCAGTTGAAAAATGACTCGATATGTTGCCTAATGTTTGGAAACAGCCTGTGAAAACGGGTCTCTGGCGGCTTTTCCCCTTTATTTGAGAATTTCCGCCTCTCCCTTAATCTCCTTATGCAGAGTAAGCACCTTTACAGAACTGGAGTTGTTGCTGAATCTCTAACAGTAGAAATGCAAAAAAAATTTATAGACAGATGTACAAACTAATTAATTTTAACTTTTTCTCTTTGGGAATCATAATTAGAAAAACAAGTGGAATTATTATTCTAATTCACTGATTTTCAATTACAACACAAAAGAAAATGAGATAATCAACTGAATTATAACGTTTTAACACAGAGCTGGAATTGATTTTTCAACTATTGATTCGCATTATTAATGAATTACAAATGAAACAGTATGAAGAAAGTAAAAATAACCGTATTGCGTTCCACTTTTAATGAAGATTTAGCCCGCGACTATGGAATGCCGGGACTCAAGCCATGTAGTCTGATGAAAGAAGGGCAGGTGTTCTATGCCGGATTAGGTAAACCCGAAGGTTTCTGCGATGGCGCGTGGCGAACCATCCATCCATACGTGTTTGCTCTTGCCAATGGTGCAAAGCATTTCTATTTCAATGATTGGGTACGCCAGCCGGGTGTTGCGATTACTTGTTGCAATGACGGGTTGCGTCCAGTCTTTTTCAAGTTGGAGGCAACCGACGAAGAGGTTAAATCTCCTTTTATATGATAATCAACAAAATAGTATAAGACAATGAAACCGAATCCGAATTATGACCAGTACATTCCTACCTGCATCCTTTTCGGGGCAGGACAGTTGAACAACCTTCACGTTCAACCTATGCCGGGCAAAAGGACATTGATTGTCATTTCCAACGGCAAATTCACACGATTAATTAATTTATAGCCCCTGCGACACTGGTTAGTCGTATCCACCATGAACCACACAATTTACGAGATTGAGTGAAACCTGATCTTTTGCAAGCCAATATCGAAGCGTTAGCCCGGGGTGAATCTGAAACAGGAGTAGCGGAAGCGATGATTTCTGTCACGAGAGGATCAGAAACCATCGAGAATGACAAAGGGGAAAAAGTTACTCTCACATACACTAGATATACCACTACTGCTTGTATTGGCAAAGGCGAAGTATATTGTGTATCAGGACAAACGGTAACAGTTTACGACTAGCAGGCATCCTAGCTCATGAAGCGAATCCTTTTTTCTTTTTTTTCTATCCTGTTGTATTCGTGCACGTCTTCTCCTTTGGCGACGATGTCAATACCCGTCGTTGAACACAAACCGATCGACGATTCCGTATTATTCGATGCAAAGCGGATCGTTTTTTTGTCGTCCGATTCCTGCATGATAGGAAGCATCTCACGAATCGTCCTGTGTGACGACAGGATTTATTTATTAGACACTCAAACCGATGCGGTATGGATATACGACATGCAAGGGAATCATATCGGGCATATTCGGGCAGTCGGACGGGCTGCAAACGAATACATTAACCTAATGGACTTTTTCGTGGACAGGGAATCGAAACAAATCGTCCTATATGCGGACCCTTCTAAATTTTTGTTTTACGATTACAACCTGAAACCCACCCGAGTCATGAAAGCTCCGGCTTTATTTTACGAAACCGTGAATTCCGGAGAACAAATTGTCTGTTTCAATGCGCGAACTGCCGATCCGGAGTGCTGCATTTCAGTACTTGCCGAAAAAAATGGCGACCCGCTAAAAATAAAAACTTCCGTCCCCCTGGCACAGCAAGATTACAGCGACGTATTCGTGTCCGGTCGCCAGCTTACCAAAAGCAAACGCATCAATTTTTCGAAACGGTTCGACAATTCCATTTACAGCGTGGAAAACGGAAGCGTAACCTTGCGATACACGATTGATTTCGGAAAAGCGAATCTTCCGGACGGTTTGTTACAGAAAAAACTCCAATTGCAAGAATTTATCGACAAGGTTGCATCGAAAGGATATATTTATTCGATCGTCAATTTGAAGGAAAACGACTCGCACATTTATTTCAACACTTCTTCACCCGGATTATACCGACTTTCTAAAACGGCTTTCACCGTTCAACACATCCCGGAGATCACAGACAGCGAATCCGGCATCCGACACTCCATGATGATCGCTACCGAAGATAAAAATAACGAATGGATCTGTTTCTGCAAAAACATGATGGAATTGAAAAACGAAGTGGATCTCGATAAAGGTCAGCAAAAAAATAACCCGTTCGTACAAAAAGTAAATTCTTGCAATGAGTCAGACAATCCCGTTCTTTTTTTCTATCATTTGAAATAATCCGACAAATCAAGGAACTGCCAATCTCTTAAATTTGACTTATGAGATATTATTTCCTCTTTTTTCTATTGCTTGTATCGTATTCCTGTTCCCGGGAAGATCAAAATCCCGATTCGATCCGGATCGACCTGTCGCGCAGCTACGGCAATGAACAACTGGAAAACATCGTAGACGATATCCGTTTGGTTCCTCTGGAAACGAACGACAGTTGCATCGTCGGGCAGTACGACCGGGTAATCGTAAAAGGCCGGTCGATTTTCATTCTGGACAAAATGCAAAACACCGTTTTTTGTTTCGATACAACCGGCAAATTCCGACAGAAAATCAACCGACAGGGACGTTCAGGCCAGGAATATATCACGGCAGACGATTTTATCGTACAGGACAATACGCTTATTGTTTTCGACAACAACAAATCGCAATTACAATTTTACGACTTTCAGGGAAACTATGTAAAAACAATACCCGTTTGCCAGGGAGATCAAATCGCGGTTAATCCGGCAGGCGGCTACATCGTTTATTCATCCGTCGCGGACAAATACCATGTCCACACATTCAACGACAAGGGAGAAAAAACCGGCGAATACCTACCCGTCGAATCAAAAATAATCAACCTCCCGAGCGCATTTTGCAATAACAAATCCATCCTCTCCTATAATGACGAAACATTCATTCTCAATTTTTTCGACTACAATGTTTACTCATTGAAAAACAACGAGCTAAAAATCAAATACCGTTATGACTTCGGGGTGAAAAATATGCCCGACGACCTACTCGAAGTATCCGATCCGGCTTCATTCATGCAAAAAATAGCAAAAGACAAGAGCGTTCAACAAATTGAAAACTTTACCGAAACACGAAATTGGATAACATTCGATGCGCGCTATCCTGTCTATTACAACAAAAATGCACAAGTCTATTATGTATTCAACGAGTTGAAATTTCCTTACAGTCTTTTCTTTTGGCAAGCTCCTTTGGCAATAAACGACGACAATGAATATTTCTCGATCGTTTCCATCAACCAAATCCAGGCTTTGGTCCCGGCTGTGAAAAAATATACCGGACAATACCCTTTCATCGAAACCGTCGCAAGTGCGTCGATTAATGATAACGACAATAATTGGGTCCTGTTTTTCCGGCTGAAAAACAATTAATAATAAACAAATCAACCTTATAAATCCCCGAAAAGAGATCTCGGCCGGCAAGGTGGCCGCAACAGCACGATCACCGTCGACGCCGACGGCAAGGAGGGATTGGTTTTCAAAAACTGATCGCGCGGCGTCGCCGCGCGACCGCCCGCCCGGCGCGAGGGCAGCCCTTAGGCTAGTCATAAAAAACACTCCGAGACCGTTCGGAGTGTTTTTTTATAATCCATTAGCCTTTCTATACTATATTTAGACCTGAATAAACAAATAACGCTGATATATTCTTCTTACATTTGTTAATATATTTTATATCGGAATCAAAAATTTAGACAATAACCTTATTTAACAAACTAACATAATCACTAAAAACAAAAATCATAAAAAAAAGAACTATTAAATTGTTTTGTGTCGGGATCGCCGGAGCTTTAGCGGTTTCAGCTTATATCCAAAAATTTCACAAATCTGAAACCGATTTACTGTTTTCCAACATTGAAGCATTGGCCGACCCTGAACAGTCGACAAATAAGTTTGATTGGGTTCCTCCCACAATAAATTGTTCAGTCTATGTTGCAAATAAACAAAATCCCACGCAAGAAGGAACCTATATTCCAGGGACAAAAGATACCTGTATTTCAGGATCACAACACTCAGGATGCCCCGACTGTTCAATATAATTGGCAAAACATCATACCATAAATGAAACTTTGGAAATCAATTCTACCTGTTATTGGTATTGCAGGATTATTTTCCTGCAATACCAATAACTCCAAATATAAAGTGGCGACATCGGACTCAATCACGATATTGCATGTACACGATATCGACCCGGACTTATCCATTGAAAACCTGATAGATTCGGTCGGGTATATTCAATTGGAAACGACCCCCGAATCCCTGTTTGCAGACATGCGAGGGTTGGAAATCTTGAATGACAAATTTTATATCCTCGATTTTAAAGGAACGACTATTCTGTCTTTCGACAAAAATGGAAAATTTCTCAGAAAAATTTCAGCCCAAGGAAGAGGACCAAATGAGTATATCATGCTGGACTGGATGCGTACGGATCCTTACACCAATAAGGTTCTGGCCGTCGATGGATTTTCGAATAAAATACTCATTTATGATGAAAACCTGAAGTTGGAAAAAATCGTGCATACCGATTTCCGTCCCCGAATCGTCATTGCGTTCCGCGACCAAAAACTAATCCATTACAATTATGTAAACAAGGAGCAAGAACCTCCCGGTCTACTTAAAGAGTTTGATCTGCATATTATCGACATGACGGGAAAAACGACGGGAGGTTATATCAAAAACCGGACTCCTGAACACAATATCTTAGGTACTCATGCAACCTCTTCACATGCAGACGGTAGTATCTCTTTTTTGCCCATATTCGGCGATACTGTCTATAACATATCGGCCGACGGAACCATAAAGCCATCCTACATATTGGAGATGGAAGGCAAACATATCAAAGGATTATCGGAACGACAACGAAACGAAATCGAATCGGACGAAAATAACCCGTCCCACCGTTACGATTCCTGGGAAGAAAAGGGTTATCTCCTTCCTTTTGAAATATTCGATAACGGAACCCCGATCTCAATTACGTTCAATTCCAGAGAAAGCCTTCGTTACCTCTATTCACCGCAAAGCGGAAAATCATATTTATACAACCCGATGAAAATAGAGGGTAACAGTACGCTGAAATTTTTAACGCAGTCCGCCATGGCCCAACAAGGAGAATGGTTTTATCAGCCGCACAATGCGATCACAATGCAAAACCTGAGCGACTATTACAAATTCTCCGGCAAATACCTCGATATGATCAACGGAATGGAACCCGATGCCAACCCTGTGATTATCTATTACAGATTCAAACCGTTCTGAGCCGACGTATGAAAATTTCGCACCTTTTGTTGTGGGCGATCGTGTTGACGGCGCCGACCGGTTGCCAAAGGCGGATCGCCGAAAAGGATAAGTACATCGTAGAATTTCTGTCCCGCCCGGTTCGTTTCGACCATACGTATTCACCGGATCGGGCGGCCGATTCCCTCCTGTTCGGAACAAAACCGAAACTAATCCATTACGTCGACTCTTCGGGATGCATCAGTTGCAAATTCAGCGATCTGAAATTATGGTCGGTAGTCCATAAGCACTTCCGGATTCCGGTCGTATTGGTATGCGAAACACAAGACATCCCGTCGACACGATACAGACTGCAAAGCATAAACTGGCGGTTCCCGGTAGTGTACGATACGGCCGGCCTGTTTCGTACGAACAACCGGATCAGTACTCCGGTACTCCAAACGTTTTTACTGGACAGCGGCAATCATCCGCTGATCGTAGGAAATCCGATCGGAAATACGCAACTCTGGAATCTTTATGAAAAAGAGATCGCCCGGTTGACGGACATCCGGGAACGGTAAGAAACAAATCACAATATCGTTACGGTCGAACTATTCCCGCGCCCCTTTTTATTTGATTACAAAGGCCTCATTATTAAACGGTTTACTTGTCGGCAAATAGCGATGAACGAATCCCGATCTCCGGTCGGAAATCACGATTCGCCGTCCAGCGGCAGCGTCACCGCAAAGCGGGAACCCTCCCCGAACCGGGATACGAACGACACCGTTCCGCCGAGCCGCTCGGTGATCGTCCTGCAAATCGGCAGGCCCAGCCCGGCACCCTGCACGAAGCTGTCCACTTTGAAAAAGCGTTTGAAAATGTCTCGCTGCTTATCTTCAGGAATTCCGCAACCGGTATCTTCGACGAACAGCTCCACGGTACGTACGTCCGCAGCGATCGCATAACCGAGGCCGATGTGCCCGGCAAAGGTGAATTTCGCCGCATTCGACAGCAAGTGGTCGAGCACCTGCCGCAACCGCACGGCGTCGGTCGTAATTTTCATATCCTCATCCGGAAGCATCAGATCGAACCGTACGTCCGGACGCATATCCAGCAAATAATTGTGATAAATATCGGACAACAACCGGCCGAGCCCGCATTCGGCGAAATTGTATTCCATCGTCCCGGACTCGATTTTCGACAGATCGAGCACGTCCGAAATCAAAGCCAGCAACTGGTTGCTGTTGGTATTGATCAGACTGACGAATTCCTGCCCCTCGGAACTGTCGATAGCAATATCTCCGTGTGTCAACAGATTTGAAAAACCGACGATGGCATTCAGCGGAGTACGGATCTCATGGCTTATATTGGTCAGAAACGCCGACTTGAGCCGGTCGCTCTCCTGCGCCCGATCGCGCGCGGCAATCAGGTTCTGCTCGACGATCTTATGATTCTGGATGCTCTGACAAACTCCCACGATCCGGTACGGAGCGCCCTCCGTCCGACCCAGGTAAACGGATTTCTCCTGGAACCATTCCCAGGTTCCGTCGGCGCGCTGCAAACGGTAGGTGAAAAGATCCGTATTCAATTTCCCGGCTATCTGGGACATCAGCGCTTCGATCAGGCCGTCCCGTTCCTCGGGATGCACCCTGGCGGCAAATTCGTCGGCCGTCAGCGTACAGTCTCCCACCGGAATACCCAGATGAGTGAACCAGCGGGCGTCGATGATCATTTTGTTTTGTTCGATATCGAAAAACCAGGGAAAAATCTTCGCATCGGTCAACGCCATTTCCAGAACGTATTCCCGGGTCAGTTCTTCCTCGATATTCCGGAACAGGAAAAATATCCGGATTAGTCGTCTGCCGTCATATTCTCCGATGAATTGACCTTTGACATAGAATTTATCTTCCGACCCCAACTTACGAACGTATGTATTCACAGGCAACTCAATGGATTGCTCTCCGCTGACAATACGCTCCATCAACTCGGAAAGAATATTGCGCCCGTCGTGGAAAATTCCGAAGAACTCCTGCATCTCCCGACCGGACACCTCGTATCGGTCCAACTTCAAATCACTCAGCGCCTGGGTATTGATCCTTCGTATTTTTCCGGATGCGTCGACGGCCAAAAGTCCCACGGACAATGTACTGAGCATATTGTCCTGCTGCATCTGCGAAACGCTCTGCGATCCGGAAGCACCGGACGAACGCCTGTTTTTTTTAAAGAACCGCATCCGACTCATCACTCGTAGCTTTGTTTGCCGGTACTAAGTTATACTAAAAAAATCGAATTGACCTGAGAATCTGAATAAAATATTGTATCGGCAACGATATCCGGCTCTTTCCGGGAGTCCGCTGCCGATAAAATGTCAATAAGTTCACACGCCGAAACCGGAAAGACCGGACAATTATACATTCCTTTGTATGCATAAAAACCGAAACGCAATGTCATTGACTGTTATCGAACTGGAAAACATGGAATTCCAGGCATTTCACGGCTGCTACCCGCTCGAACAAGTAGTGGGAAACCGTTTCCTGGTGAACGTTACGATCGAAGCCGACCTGTCGCTGGCCGCCGAAAGCGACGACGTGGCCGACACGATCAACTACCTGCACGTCTACGAAACCGTCCGCGAACAGATGGCCGTCAAATCGCACATCCTCGAACACGTCGCCCGGCGCATCATCGACGCGATCTACCGCAGATTCCCGCCGACACGACGGGTGCGGGTCAAAGTCTCGAAAATGGCGCCGCCGCTGGGCGGAAAAATCGAACGCGTTTCGGTAAGCCTTGAGAAATAGGGCATTCCGGAAAGTGTTGATAAAATATTGATAAGATTCGCCACCGGCGCTTCCGGAAAAAACAAAGAGTTCGTAATCTTGTAACGCCGAACCCTGACGAACACGGGACGGTTAACCGAGTTATTGATCATGTCTGAGAAAACACAAAACAACAGCAAGACCGACGCAATGAAGACGTACAACTATGCCGACGCCGTAGAGGTCGCCAAACGATATTTCAAGGGCGACGACCTGGCCGCAACGGTATGGGTGAGCAAGTATGCGCTGAAAGATTCGATGGGAAATCTTTACGAAGAGTCTCCGGAGCAGATGCACCGCCGGATCGCCGACGAAATCGAACGGATCGAACGGCGCTATCCGAATCCGATGACCGCCGCACAGGTGTACGACCTGCTGAAAGAGTTCCGCTACCTGATTCCGCAGGGGGGGCCGATGACCGGCATCGGCAACAACCTGCAGATCGCGTCGCTGTCGAACTGTTTTGTGATCGGACACCGCCATCCGGCCGACTCGTACGGCGGCATCATCCGCATCGACGAAGAACAGGTGCAGCTGATGAAACGCCGCGGAGGCGTCGGGCACGACCTGTCGCACATCCGGCCCACCGGCAGCCCGGTGCTGAACAGCGCGCTGACCTCGACGGGGATCGTGCCGTTCATGGAGCGATATTCGAACTCGACGCGCGAAGTGGCGCAGGACGGACGGCGCGGCGCGCTGATGTTGTCGCTGTCGGTAAAACACCCGGACGCAGAAAACTTCATCGACGCCAAAGTCGAAACCGGCAAAGTAACCGGAGCGAACGTTTCGATCAAGATCGACGACGAATTCATGCACGCCGTAATCGACGGCAAAAAATACCACCAACAGTTCCCGATCGATTCCGACAAGCCGATGTACGAGAAAGACATCGACGCGCGCGCATTGTGGAACAAAATCGTCTTCAACGCATGGAAGTCCGCCGAACCGGGCGTGCTGTTTTGGGACACCATCCTGCGCGAATCGGTGCCGGACTGCTACGCCGACCTCGGATTCCGCACCGTTTCGACGAATCCGTGCGGCGAAATTCCGCTGTGCCCGTACGACAGTTGCCGCCTGCTGGCGATCAACCTGTACAGCTACGTCGACAAGCCGTTCACGAAGGAGGCTTCGTTCAACTTCGATAAATTCAGGCGGCACGTCGCCGCAGCCATGCGGATGATGGACGATATCATCGACCTCGAACTCGAAAAGGTCGAAGCGATCCTCGAAAAAATCTCGAAAGATCCCGAAGACGAGGACATCCGCCAGGTGGAAGTGAAACTGTGGGAGAAAATCCGCGAAAAAGCGCTTCAAGGACGCCGTACGGGCCTGGGCATCACGGCCGAAGGCGATATGCTGGCAGCCTTGGGCCTGCGCTACGGAACCGACGAAGCGACTGATTTCGCCGTCGAAATACAAAAAACGCTGGCAGTGGAAGCCTACCGCACATCGGTCAAGATGGCGCAGGAGCGCGGTAAATTCCCGATATACGACGCCGGGCGCGAAGAGGGCAACCCGATGATCGAACGCATCAAAGAGGCGGACCCGGCCCTTTACGAAGAAATGGTGAAACACGGCCGCCGCAACATTGCGATGCTGACGATCGCCCCGACCGGAACGACCAGTCTGATGTCGCAGACCACCTCGGGCATCGAACCGGTATTCCGTCCGGTCTATACGCGCCGGCGCAAAGTGAATCCGGGCGACAAGGATGTCAAAGTGACTTTCGTGGACGAAGTAGGGGATTCCTGGGAAGAATACAACGTATTCCACCACAAATTCCTCGTCTGGCTCGAAGTGAACGGATACGACATCGAAGAGGTCAAAAACATGCCGATGACCGAAATCGACAAACTGGTGGCCCTGTCGCCCTATTACAAAGCGACGGCGAACGACATCGACTGGGTCAGCAAGGTCAAGATGCAGGGCGCCATTCAGAAATGGGTCGACCACTCGATCTCGGTAACGGTCAACCTGCCGAACGAAGTAACCAAAGAACTGGTCGCCAAAGTATACCTGACGGCCTGGGAGTACGGCTGCAAGGGCGTCACCGTTTACCGCGACGGATCGCGCGCCGGCGTGCTGGTCGACAAGAAGAAGAAAAAGGGAGCCAAGACGGAGGAAGCTCCGGTCAATCCGGACGGATACCGGCCGCCGCTCAAACGCCCGCTCGAATTGTCCGCCGACATCGTTCGCTTCAAGAACGGCGAGGAGGACTGGATCTCGTTCGTCGGCATTTACAACGACCGTCCCTACGAGATTTTCACCGGAAAGATCGAGGAGGATGCGATGTTCATCCCGCAGAAAATCAAAAAAGGCGTGATCATCAAGGTCAAGGACGCCGAAGGCAACAAACGCTACGACTTCCAGTACAAGGACAAATACGGGTACACGAACACGATCGGCGGCATCTCGCGCCTGTTCGACGAAGAGTTCTGGAACTACGCGAAACTGATTTCGGGCGTGCTGCGCAACGGTATGCCGATTCTGGACGTGGTGACTTTGATCGAATCGCTGCACCTGAACAGCGAGAGCATCAATACGTGGAAAAACGGCGTGGCACGTGCGCTGAAACAATACATTGCCAATGGAACCAAAGCCAAAGAGAAGTGTCCGAACTGCGGACAGGAAACCTTGGTTTATCAGAACAGCTGTCCGGTTTGCATGAGCTGCGGTTACTCCAAATGCGGATAACCGGCTCCCGGGAAACCGGGTTCGTCACAGCCGGCGAGTCGCGGACGGTTGATTCCCCGCGGGTCTTGGAACGGGCGTTTGTCGGGAGGCATCCCGAAACGGCGCCCTTTCCCGGACTAACGGGAAAAAACGGGAACCAACACACCCACACCTATAAAACGCGAAACATGATCGAACATAAATTTCCGGAAAGCCGGGAACTGGATATCGAACTGAACGACGAAATCGCCGAAGGCGAATATTCCAACCTCGTCATCATCTCGCATTCCACGTCGGAATTCGTACTGGACTTCGTCCGGATGATGCCCGGCGTATCGAAAGCGCGGATCAAAAGCCGGATCGTCCTGGCTCCGGAACACGCCAAACGGCTGCTGCTGTCGCTGCAGGAGAACATCGAACGCTACGAAGCGGTCGTAGGCACCATTAACCTGCCCAAAATGCCGTCCGAAGAGACCAGCATGGCCATGAGCTTCATCGGGGGCGAAGCCTGAAAAAACGGACGTTTAAAACGGGTTAAAACAGGGTATCCTGCCGGGTCGGCGGAATGATTCCGAGATGCGCGTAAGCCAGCTCGGTCGCTTCGCGTCCGCGGGGGGTGCGCTTCAGAAAACCTTCTTTGATCAGGAACGGTTCGTAAACCTCTTCGATCGTGCCGGTATCTTCGCTGACAGCCGTGGCGATCGTGCCGAGGCCGACCGGGCCGCCGCCGAACTTGTCGATGATCGTCGTGAGGATCTTGTTGTCCATCCGGTCGAGTCCCCGCGCGTCGATATTCAGCGCATTCAGCGCATAGCGCGTAATTTCCAGATCGATATGCCCGCCGCCCTTGACCATTGCGAAATCGCGCACCCGGCGCAGCAGAGCGTTGGCGATCCGCGGCGTACCGCGGCTGCGTAGCGCCACTTCCCGGGCCGCCTGATCGTCGATCGGGATGTTCAGGATACCGGCCGAACGACGGACGATCCCGCTCAAAACACGGCTATCGTAATATTCCAGGTGACACTGTATCCCGAACCGGGCCCGCAACGGACTCGTCAGCAATCCGCTGCGAGTCGTAGCGCCGATCAGCGTGAACGGGTTCAACTCGATCTGGATCGAACGGGCGCTCGGCCCCTTGTCCAGCATGATGTCGATCTTGTAGTCCTCCATCGCCGAATACAGGTACTCCTCGACGATCGGGCTGAGCCGGTGTATTTCGTCGATGAAAAGCACGTCGCCGGCATTGAGATTCGTCAGCAAACCGGCCAGATCCCCTGGTTTGTCGAGCACCGGCCCGGAGGTCATCTTGAGGGTCGCCCCCATTTCGTTGCAAATGATATTCGCGAGCGTCGTCTTGCCGAGTCCCGGAGGCCCGTGCAGCAACACGTGGTCGAGCGATTCGCCGCGCATCAGCGCCGCCTGGATGAACACCGTCAGGTTGTCGACGATCTTGTCCTGTCCGCTGAACGTTTTGAGTTCCTGCGGGCGGATCTTGTTCTCGAAATCGAGGTCGGTCTCTATGTTCCGGATATCTTTCATCGGTTCGGCTTGACGCTGCAAAGATAACGATTATTTGCCGAAATACGCTACCGCTCGGCTCCCCATTCGTAATGCGGGGCATCGACGCCGAGCAGCGACAAGACGCGTTCGACGATCGTTCCGCACAGTTGTTCGACAGTCGCCGGCTTCGAATAGAACGACGGCGACGCCGGACAGACGATCGCGCCGGCCTCGGTCAGCCGCAAGAGGTTGTGCAAATGGATCGCGCTGAGCGGAGCCTCGCGCGTGACGAGAATCAGCCGCCGCCGCTCCTTCAGCATCACGTCGGCCGCCCGACACACCAGGTTGTCCGAAACGCCCGAAGCGATCCGTCCGACCGTACCCATCGAACAGGGAATCACCGCCATCGCATCGTACGAAGCCGAACCGGAAGCCGGCGCGGCGAACAGGTCGTCGTCGTCGTAACGGGTAAAACGGCTGTCGGACAGCCATTCGTCGCGGTCTTCGAACGCAGCGACGCGGCGGCCGTTCCCGGTGACGATCAGCGCGATCTCGCCCAATTCCACGACGCGGGAAAGCGCTTCGCACAGCAGGCGGGCATAGACGGAACCGCTGGCTCCGGTCACCGCTACGATGATTTTTCGTTGGCCGTCCATCTTCATAATTCGATTACGGAACATTCGAGTCCCTGTTTTTGCAAATACTGTAAGGTGCGCGGCAACGCGTAACGCAGGTTGCGGAACGACTTGACCGAATCGTGGAATACGACGATCGAACCGCCGCGCACGTGTCTGGTAACGTTGTGCAGACACTGCCGCGGCGAGATCAGCCGGCTGTAATCGCGGCTCAGCACGTCCCACATCACGATGTTGTAACGTTCGCTGATGCGGTGCGCCTGCGACGGCTTGATCCGCGCATAGGGCGGACGGAACAGGTCGGTATGCAGGATATCGTTCGCGAAATCGACGTCTTCGAGGTAACGTTCGAGACTCATGCCCCAACCTTTCTGGTGACTGTAGGTATGGTTACCGATGGCGTGTCCGGCGTCCACGATCATGCGGTACAGGTGCGGGTACTGCTCGGCGTTTTTGCCGAGGCAGAAAAACGTAGCTTTGGCGTCGTACTCGGCCAGCTGGTCGAGGATCCACTCGGTAACGCCGGGCGTGGGGCCGTCGTCGAACGTCAGATAAACCCGGTCGCTTTCGGGCATCGACCAGATCAGCGAAGGAAACAGGCGTCGTATGAATTTAGGCGGTCGTATGTACATGGTCCGTTATATCCGGATAAAGCGTACCGGCGGATACGCGATACCGTAAAAAAGCGTTATTTTATACTGCACGGAGCAGGCCGGAACCTCCGGAAAATTTTCGCAAAGTAAGCTTTTTTGCTTCAATTGTCAAAACAACGCGATTTTTGCACGTTTTGTTGTTCCGCCGTCCGCAACCGCGCGCCCGAAGCGACGGCCGCCTATCGAAAAAATGAAGGTTCCCCGTTCCGATTCCGACAAAAAAAGCCTACTTTTGAAAACATGCCGCCGCCGTCCGGCACACCGGCGGCGCGGCGTAAAACCTCAACCGAAAAAGCCATGTTCGACAAACAAACCTATATCGCCCGCCGCAAGGCGCTGCACGCCAAATTGTCCGGCGGCCTCGTGCTGCTACCGGGCAACGACGAATCTCCGGCCAACTATCCGGGCAATACGTTCCGATTCCGGCAGGACAGCACGTTCCTGTATTTTTTCGGGCTGAACCGCCCGGGCTGCTCCGGCCTGCTCGATCTGGATTCCGGCGAAGACGTCCTGTTCGGCGACGACCCGACCCTCGAAGACATTATCTGGACGGGGCCCCAGCCTTCCCTGGCCGAACTGGCCGGCGAAGTCGGCGTCGAAAAAACACAGTCGGCCGCCCACCTGCAGAAGCGGATCGAAGCGGCCGTCGCCAAAGGCCGCCGCATCCTCTTCCTGCCGCCGTATCGCGGCGAAACCCGTTCGACGATGAGCCGACTGCTCGGCATCCGCGCCGACCGGCTGGCGTCCTACGCTTCGGCGGAATTGGCGCGCGCCGTCGTCGCGTTGCGCGAGGTAAAAGAGCCTGCGGAGATCGAAGAGATCGAACGGGCCTGCGAGACCGCCGGCAAAATGCACCGCCTGGCGATGCGCATGTGCCGTCCGGGGATTACCGAACGCGAAATCGCCGGGGCGATCGAAGGCGTCGCCCTGCAACACGGAGCCGGAGTATCGTTCCCGTCAATCGTAACGCAGCACGGCGAAACGCTGCATAACCACGATTACGACCATGTCCTGCAAAGCGGCCGGCTGATGCTGATCGACGCCGGCGCAGAGACGGCGATGAACTATTGCAGCGACTTCACGCGGACATTCCCGGTCAACGGACGTTTCACCGGCAGGCAAAAAGACGTTTACGACATCGTGCTGGCGGCCAACGACCGCACGTTCGAACTGGCCGGGCCGGACACGTTCTACTACCGGATGCACAACGAAGCGTCGATGGTGATCGCCGAGGGACTCAAATCGCTCGGCCTGATGCGCGGCAACATGCAGGACGCGGTCGGGGTGGGGGCGCAGGCGCTGTTCATGCCGCACGGGTTGGGACACCAGATGGGGCTCGACGTGCACGACATGGAGAATATCGGCGAAAAATACGTCGGCTACGACGAAGAGACGCTGCGCAGCTCGACGCCGGGGCTTTCGTCGCTCAGAATGGGCAAACGGCTGAAAGAAGGCTTCGTCATCACGGTCGAGCCGGGCATTTACTTTATTCCGGCGCTGATCGCCAAATGGGAACGGGAAGGACTCGGCGGCGGGTTCATCGACTTCGAAAAAGTGCGGGAATACCTCGATTTCGGCGGTATTCGGATCGAGGACGACATGCTGATTACTTATTACGGCAACCGGATGCTCGGCGGTAACCGCCCCCCGGTAACGACCGCCGGGATCGAAGCGTACATGAACGGCGGATAACGGCTCCGCCCGCCTGCCGCAGAGCGCAAAAAGCGGTTCCGTTTTTCCCGTCGATTTTCATTCGATAGAACAGCGGGGACAAGAATGTTTCGTTCGGGGTACGGAACCGCTTTCAGGCAAAAGTAAATAAAATTCCGTGTATTCCGTCCGGCCCCGAAATTTTTCCGAGACGGCACCGTTCGGAAAATCCTCGCCGCCGGAACGGGGCGGAGCGTCGGAACCCTTGCGAACGGAGCAACCGTCCCGGCAACCCGTACGGGACCCCGAATAAAAAAGATTCCGCCCGGCGGGGCGGAATCTTTTCCGTTTTCGTTTTCGGGAGCGCTCCTTCCGGCCGACGCATTACGGCCGGTCGACTTCGGAGATCCGGATCAATTTCGACTCCGGAGCCTGCGTAAAAGTGAACCGCAGCCCCTGGCCTAGCAGCTCCTCGCCGCCAAACAATACGCTTTGCTGCGTATCCATATCGGTAACCCGGTACCGTTTCTGCGGATCGAGCCCTTTCAGCCGGCATACGCCCGAATCGTAGATCGACCCGGCCCGGTTGAACATCTGCACGAAGCCCGTACCCGTCTCGGGACGGAAGAACATCCAGCCGATCCACACGTCGTCCTGCAAGCTGTACGCAGTCAGCGGATAGAAGTCGCCGCGGTAGTCGCCGCGCACCTCCTCCCACTGCGCCAGCAATCTGCGCAGCAACGGGTAATCGGCGTCCTTGACCCGCGAATCGAGATTCAGCACGATCGACGGGCTCATGTTGCTGCGGAAATCGTAAGCCGTGATCCGGTTGACCCCGGCGCCGGAGAACGGAATCCAGGCCGAAAGTCCGTAAGTCTGTCCCTGCACGCCGACCGGTTCGAACGCGTAGTCGCTGCGCCACAGCGGTACGGCGCGCCGCAAGTTTTCGAGTTCGAGCCGCTTGCCGCCGGCGGCGCAGATGTCGATCAGCATCCCCGGATGGCGGCGTTGCAGCTCGTCCATGTATTTCAGGTAACCGATTACGTGCTTGATTTCGGCGATCCCCTGCCGGTCGGGATTTTTGCGGTCTTCCTCGTTCCAGTAATCGGACGACATGACGGCGAAATCCTGACGGTACAGGTCGATATCCTCGCTTTTGAGCAGACTGTCCACATGATCGGTCATCCAAGCCAGCGCTTCGGGATTTCCGTAGTTGAAAAAGCGGGTAGTGCCGTCGCCGAGCGTCCACTCCGGATGGTTTTCATAAATCCAACTGCCGGCCGTCACGCGCTCCGGCTCGAACCAAAGCAACGACTTGACCCCTTTCGCATGGGCGTGGTCGCTGATCGCCCGCAGTCCGTTCGGATAACGTTTCGGGTCGGGATACCACGTTCCGAGCAGATCTTGCCACGAACCTCCCCGGTTCGGATACCAGCCGGCGTCCATCCACCAGTAATCCAACTTCACACCCTCTTCGAGGTAACGGTCGATAAACTCCATCTGGTCTTTATCCGTAGCATGGAACATCTCGGCGAAATAGGCCGAACTGGCCGCTTCGAGGATCGGTTCGGGCAAACGGCCTCCCGGACGCGGCAGGTTATGGTCGTACATCCAGCCGCGCCACATGTTTTGCGCCGCGTCGCGCGTCCCGTTCCAGAACATCACTACGACCAGCGGCGTGCGAATCTCCTCGCCCGGTTCAAGGTACAAGCGCGTTTTAATCTGTCCGATGCGAACGTTCAGCGTCGTGTCGGCCTTCCTGTCGAACGAAGCTTTCCACTGCGCAGGCCAACCTACGGCGGTCATCACGCCCCGGGTTCCGCCGTTCCACTCCGCATTGAAGAACGGCAGGTTCTCGGCCGTCGGGAAACCGTACCAGAAAGCGCCGACCTCTTTGGCCTCCTGCCGGCCGAGCTTCATCCGGTTCGGCTGGAAATCCTTCGCTCCAGAGTGCCCTCCCTCGTTGTAGTTCAGGTAAACGTCGTCTTTCCCGTCCAATCCGAACGGAACGTCCAAAGGCAACAGGTTTTCGAGGATTCCGGTTTTCGTCCTGCCGTTATTTTTGAAATAGACGACCCACTCCACGGCCGGGTAATCGGCATAACGAACGATCTCGCAGCGCACCTCCAGGCCGGAAGCGGGATCGGTATAAGTCCGCGCCTCCCGTTCGCGGGCGGCATCCGCCGAACCGGTTTTCACTTTCAATTTGCAGCCGCTTAAAAATTCGCCGGAAGATTTCCCGTCGTAAACGAAACTGAACGGCAGCGGTCCGCCGACGGCAAACTGCCGATCGACCCATGCGCGGCAAGCATCGATCTGTGACTGCGGAACGGCAACAGACGCTTCCGCCTTTTTCGCGGAAAGCGAAACGGCCAGACCGCACGATGCGAGTAAAATAAGAAAAACGCGTTTTCTGAACATAAATCTATTTTATTGAACGTTAAAAAAGAATCCGTACCGCACGGAAAATTTCCATAAACGACGCATACCTCCGTCCGCGGTGACAAAACGGGCGACGGCAACCCATACACGTTCCAAAAAACGGCCCTCTTATCCGAAACAATCGCCGTGCACGTTTTCAAAGATACCGAAATTATTCCGAAACGGCACAAAAAAGCCGCATTTTTACAAATGCGGCTTGCCAATCGTAAGTTCGAGACCTATTCTTTGATCCGTTCGTTGTACTCGCGGGTACGGGTATCCACGCGGATTTTGTCGCCGGTATTGATAAACAACGGCACCTTCACAGTAGCTCCCGTATCGACCGTAGCCGGCTTCAGCGAATTGGTCGAAGCGGTGTCGCCTTTCACGCCGGGTTCGGTGTAAGTCACTTCCATGTCCACTACCGGAGGAAGTTCGGCCGAAAGGACGGTTTCCTTTTCGGTATGGAACATCACCTCCACGACCTGTCCTTCGCGCATCAGGTCGGAATTATTGATCAGATTGCGGTCGATATGGATCTGCTCGAACGTTTCGGTATGCATGAAATTGCAGCCCAAATCGTCTTCGTAAAGGTACTGGTAGGGACGGCGTTCCACACGAACCGGTTCGATCTTCTCGCCGGCCGAGAACGTTTTGTCGAGCACGCGCCCGTTTTCGAGGTTTCTCAGTTTGGTGCGGACGAAGGCCGGGCCTTTGCCGGGTTTTACGTGCAGGAATTCGACGATCGAAAACGTTTTACCGTCCAGTTCGATGCACATTCCGTTTTTGATATCTGCTGTCGTTGCCATTGCATTGAATTGTTTTAGGTTGCAAAAGTAGTTTTTTTTTCCGAAAAATGAAAACCGAAGATCCATCGCCCACTACAATACTGAAAATCAATAAAATAATCCATTACGATTGAAAATCGTGAACCCGAAATTGAACGTCAGGAACCAGTTGTTTTTGTTGGTGACGTCGTATTTCGACAGGGTCAAGCTGACCGGGCCGAAAGCCGTCTGATAGACCAGCGACGAATTGAACATGTAGCGCACGCGCTTGTGGATATTCTCTTTCACCTTGTTGTTGTCGCCGGGCAGGAAGGCGTAGGCGCTGTTTTTCAGGTAGAACTTCGGGGCGAACTCGAACGTCGGCATAATGCCGAGTCCGATGAACGAATTGCTGCGGAACTCCTTGATATACACGAACCGGCTGTGCGGAGTCGGCGTGAAAGCCGGCGAAGAGATGTTGGTCGCGTACTCGTTTGTGAACGAAGGATGATTCGTCACGACCAACTGCGCCAGGTATCCGACCGAGAACCATTTACACACCGGATAGTAGTGCTCGCGGACGAACTGCGCCCCGAACCAGTGCCGCGAATCGCCGCTGCGCCTCGGAACCTGATCGGGCGACCGGGTTCCGGGAGCGTACATTTCGTTGCCGGTAACGAAAATGGCCGATATCGTCTGGCGGATACCCCGCGTCGGGTAGAGCAGGTAGTTCAGGCCGTTGCGGTCGAGTTCCAGCTTCAGGCCGAAGAACGGGAACTGCGTCCGGTCCATCACGTCGTCGTCCGTATAGTCGGTCGTCTGGAAATAACTGTAACGGTCGTAACCTCCGTTCATGCGCAGCGACAGCACCGAATAACGATCGACCGGTACGGTCAGCGCGGCCGTCGCATACGTGTCAATATACTTCGAGTAGGTCAGGTCGGTCTTTTTGGCGATCCCGCCGAAATTGCTTTTAAAATAGTTGTAATAGTTGAAGTTATACCCGTAATCGAGCGAAAACAGCGCCTTCATGAAAAAATCGGTACGTCCCCGCAGCGACAACGACGAGTAGAGCGGACTGAAATAACCGTCGAAATTGTAGGTCTGCGAACTGAGGCCGATCCGCCGGTATTCGAGTCCGACGTAGGCCTGGTTCATCGACGTCGACGACACGTTGCCGCCGAACATCACTTTGAAGCTCGGTTTGGTCTTCATCTCGATGTCGAGCTTGAAAAATTTCGAGGAATCGTCGTAGGTCACGTCCGGATAATTTCCTTCGATATCCCCGTCCGACAAAATCTTGAAATAACCGGAACGGAATTTTTCGAGGTCGAATGCTCGGTCCTTCTTCTTTTTAGCGTTTTTCGGCCCGTCCAGTTGCAGCAACTCCTTAACATACATCGTCTGGTTATCGTTCAGCCCGGAAATCTCGTACTTGTCGAAAAACAGGTTCGGCAACGAAGCCCGGTAAGCCTTCCGAGCCGCCGACAGCGAATCGGGGTCCACGCGGCGGGTAATGCGCTCCTTGATCAGCGGCATCGCGTCGATGGCGTCGCTGTAACCGCGGTTGATCACATACTCCACCTTGCCGAAATCGAGCGTCGACACATCCTCGAAAGCGTGTTCGATCAGAATGTCGCTGTCCGACGGCAATTTGTAGTCGGTATGCATCATCGTCAGCGCCAGGATCTGGTCCACCACGTTGTCCTCGCTGGGCTTGGTATTGCCGGCCGTGCACTTGCTTCCGATCAGCACCTCCGGACCGAAATCCTCTTTCAGCACCTGCCATGGGAAATTATTGTACATGCCGCCGTCGTAGAGCAGCGTCGAATCCTGTTTCAGCGGTTTGAAAACGAGCGGAATGGTCATCGAAGCCCGGATCGCCTTACCCAGGTCTCCGTTGCGGTACACCACCTCCTTCTGCGCGGCCGCATCGGTCGCCACGCAACGAAACGGGACGAAAAGCTTATCGAAATCGCCTCCGCACTGCGCGTTCGGCGCTGCGAAGAACTCCACGAACGACATGTCGATCTGGTCGGACGGGATCAAGTTGGTGGGCAACTGGGCCACCATCTTTTTGTTGCGATTACGCAGATCGAGCCGCAACGACACCATCGCCGCATTGGGTTGTTTCTGCCGGAAATAATAGATATACTGCGGCTTGATCTTGCCGCTCATCCAGTATTTGATCTGATCCGATTTGAAAACTTCGGCCATTTCGTCGGGCGTGTACCCGATCGCGTAAAGCCCCGCGATAATCGATCCCATCGACGTGCCCGAAACGTAGTCGACCGGAATCCCGTTCTCTTCCAAAGCCTTCATTACTCCGATGTGGTACAATCCCTTAGCCCCGCCGCCGCTCATTACCACACCCACTTTTTGCGCTGACGCCGATATTGCGATCCATACCGACAAACCGGTAATTATGCTTTTTATGCGCGTCATTTATAAAATATTCTTAACTTTGTTCGTTAAATCTATCGGGTAAAAATAGCGATAAAAACATAAACCACCAACGATGATCGACAAAATAAACGATTTGCTGAAGCGGGTCGAAGCGTTCAAACCGCAGGCCGCCGCCGAGGTCGAAGAGTTCCGGGTGCGAATGCTCGGACGCAAAGGGGAAATGAACGACGTGTTCGAAGAGTTCAAGAAAGTGGCGCCGGAGTTGAAAAAAGAGCTCGGCCAGAAGATCAACGCGCTGAAAACACGCATCAACGACAAAATAGCGGAGATGAAATCCGCTCTGGAAAATACCGAAACCGACTCGGACGCGGCCATCGACATGACCCGTCCGGGATCGAACGACCCGATCGGCAGCCGGCATCCGATCTCGCTGGTAAGGAACGAAATCGTCGACATCTTCGCGCGGCTCGGCTATACGGTCGCCGAAGGGCCCGAAATCGAAGACGACTGGCACGTATTCTCGGCGCTGAATTTTCCGCCGGAGCATCCGGCCCGCGATATGCAGGACACGTTTTTCATCCGCAAAAACCCGGATATCCTGCTGCGGACGCACACCAGTTCGATCCAGGTGCGCACGATGGAGCGTCAGAAACCGCCGATCCGCGTGGTTTGCCCGGGGAGGGTATTCCGCAACGAGGCCATTTCGTACCGGGCGCACTGCATTTTTCACCAGGTCGAAGGACTTTATATCGACGAAAACGTATCGTTCGCCGACCTGAAACAGAGCATTCTGTATTTCGCCAAGGAGATGTTCGGCGAAAAGGCGCAGATCCGGATGCGCCCGTCGTACTTCCCGTTCACCGAGCCGTCGGCCGAAGTGGACGTGTCGTGCAACTTGTGCGGAGGCAAAGGATGCAACGTATGCAAACATACCGGCTGGCTCGAAATCATGGGCTGCGGGATGGTCGATCCGAACGTGCTCGAAGCGTCGGGCATCGACCCGCAACGGTATTCGGGCTTCGCATTCGGCATGGGAGTTGAACGGATCGCCATGTTGAAATACGGCGTCAAGGATCTGAGGCTCTACTTCGAAAACGACGCGCGTTTCTTGCGCCAGTTCGATTCTGTTTTCTAAAAAACCCGGAGGGGCTGTTTATGACGAAACTGACAAAATCTCTTTGCGTGGGTGCCGCCGCTGCGGCGCTGCTGTTTTGCGGCCCGTCCCGTCCGGCCTATGCTTCGAAACCGGAAGCGCGGACAGACCGGGGATATTCGCCGGAGCAGACGGCTTCTTATTATTACACCGAAGGGATCAAGAACAACATCATGAACGGCGATCCGCAACAGTCGGTAGACCTTTTCAAAAAGGTGCTGGAGATCGATTCGACGCATGCGCCGACCCTTTTCGAGTTGGCCACGCTCACGATGTCCGAGCCCGAAACCGCCCTCCGGTACAGTCTGCGGGCCAATGCCGCCGACACGGGCAACATCTGGTACCGCACCCAGCTCGGACGGCTGCTGATCGCCACGCAGCGCTACGACTCGGCGATGACGGTTTACAATTCGCTGCTGAAGGCCGCTCCGAACAATCCGGACAACTACCGGCTGATCGCCATGCTGTACGAACAGAAAGGCGATCCCGAGAAGGCGCTGATCATCCTCGATTCGGCCGAACGCCAACTCGGCGCCGTCGAAATGCTGGCGGGGTATAAGCGGCAACTGCTGCTGAACATGAAACAGTACGATCGGGCCTTGGTCGAGGCGAAAGCCATGGTGGAAAATTTCCCTTACGACGAAGACAACTACGTCGAACTGGCGGAACTCTACACCACGCTCGGACAGCTCGCGCAGGCGCAGGAAGCTTATCGGAAAGCGCAGGAGATCAATCCCAACAGTCTGCGCGTCATCGCGTCGCTGAATGATTTTTACAAGCGCACGAACGACAATGTCCGCTTCCTGTCGACGGCTGCGCAACTTTTCCGGTCGAAAGAATTTCCGCTCGAAACGAAACTGAAATTTTTCGAAGAACTCACCCAAACGCCGAATTATTACCGCGACTATTACGTCCAACTCGGAGAACTGGCTTCGTCGCTGGCGATCACTTATCCCGAAGACTACCGGACGGTCGAACTGTATGCCAAACACCTGATCGCCGGAGGATTTCTGGAAGACGCGCTCAGTCTGTACAAATCCTACCTGAACGATTCGACCGACCGCAAAGAGCCGTTCAACACCGTCATCGAGATCGAAGCGTATCAGAAACGGCCCGATTCGGTGGCCAAATACACGGCAATGGCCTTACAGCGCTTCCCGTCCGACCCGGAGCTCTACCTGCGCAAGGGATCTATTTCGGCCTACATGCTGAACAACCCGAAAGAAGCCGAACCGGCCTACCGCGAAGCGCTCAAATACGCTAAAACCGACTCGCTGCGCAGTGTGATCTACGGCGTGCTGGGAGACAATTACCAAACGCTCGGCGACTACAAAAACTGCTTCAAATCGTATGAAAAAGGCATGAAGCTCGATACGACCAATGCGGTCATATACAACAACTACGCTTACTTCCTGAGCCTGCGCAACGAGCGGCTCGACAAGGCGCTCGCGATGGCGGAAAAGGCGATCCGGCTGTCGCCGAACAACCCGACCTACCTGGATACCTACGCATGGGTGCTCTACCAGTTGGGCCGGTACGAAGAAGCACGGACGCCGATGCGGCAGGCCGTATCGCTCGATCGTACCGGCAACAAGGAACTGTTCCTGCACTACGGCGACATCCTCTATAAACTGAAAGACAACTTCATGGCTTCGATTTACTGGAAAAAGGCGCTGGAAAGCGGTTACGATCCGGAGCAGATCGAACAACGGCTTAAACAAATCGAATAACGATGACCCGGACAAGACTGTTGCTGACCCTTTTGTTTGCCCTTGCGACGCTGAGCGTGCCGGCCCAGCAGTTGGAATCGTTGCGCGAAGAGATCCGGCAAGCCGAAGAGGAGATCAAAATGACCAACCAGTTGCTGTCGAAAACGCAGAAAAACCAGCAAACGACCGACCGGCAGCTAAACCTGATCCGCAATAAGATCCGCAACCGGAAGAACATCATCTCGAACCTCGAAAAACAGTCGGGATTGATCGAAAACAACATCGGTGCGAAAAACACGACGATCCGGTCGCTGGAACAGGATCTGAATCGGCTGCGGCAGGAATACGCCGCGATGGTTTACGATTCCTATAAGAATTACAAGCTGAACAACTTCATGCTCTTTCTGTTCGCATCGCGGGATTTCAACGACGCTACGCTGCGGATCGCCTATATGCACCGCTACAACCGGATGCGGGAACAGAAAGCCGCCGAAATCGATTCGGTATCGGCCTCGGTCGGACGCGAAATATCCAGCCTGCAAAGTCAGAAGGAGGAACTCGACAAAGTGCGCCGCAGCCGCAACGAAGAGCTGACCTCGCTGGACAAGGACGAAACGCAGTACCGCACCTCGTCGCAGAAACTGCAGCAGGAAGCGGGCAAACTGAACTCGATCATCAAGGCGAACAGGAAGCGGATCGAACAGATGCAGAAACAGATACGGCAGATCATCGCCGAAGAATCGCGCAAAAACAAAGCGAAACCGCAAACGTCCGAACAACGGGAATTCGACGTCAAGCTCTCCGGACAATTCGAACAGAATACCGGCAAGTTGCCCTACCCGGTGCGGGGAGTCATCGTAAATAACTACGGACTCCACTCGCACACTGCGATCAAAGGCGTCGTCGAAAAGAACCAGGGCGTCGACATCGCGGCCGAACCGGGAGCCGAAGTGCGCGCCGTGTTCGAGGGAGAAGTCAGCCAGGTGCTGCTGAACCAATGGACGAACAAGGTCGTCCTGCTGCGTCACGGAAACTACCTAACCCTTTACAGCAACCTCGCTTCGGTCAACGTCAAGGTGGGCGACCGGGTCACGCTGAACCAGCCGATCGGGCGGATCGCTTCGTCCGAAGACAGTAACGATTGCACGCTGCATTTCGAAGTGTGGAAACTCGACGCGCAGAACAATCCCGTCAACCTGAATCCGGAAAAATGGCTGAGACGGTAACCCGAAAACGAATTAAACTACGATACGAACAATGCCGGTAAATTACTGCACCGAAGCGTGCGACTTCATATTCAGAGGTAAAGGAAAAACCTCCGTATGGATCAGGCGAACGGCCCGGACGGAGGGGTGGGACACGGGAGCCGTATCGGTCGTCTTCTGTTCGGACGAACGGCTGCTGGAAATAAATAACAAATACCTGAACCACAATTACTTTACGGATATTATTACGTTCGATTACAGCGATCCGGAGAAGAAAAAGATCGCCGGAGACCTGATGATCGGAATCGGTACCGTGCGCGATAACGCGGCCGCTTTCGGAACGACGTTCGAAAACGAACTGCAGCGCGTGATCATTCACGGTATTCTGCATTTGTGCGGCTACGGCGACAAAACGCCCGAAGAAGCCGCACGGATGAAAAGTCTGGAAAACAAATACCTGGACCTGTTTTACAACGAAATCCCCGGGTCCGCGCCGCGTCGGGCAGACAAGAAGCGGAAAGGGGAGCCGGAAAAACAAAAAAAATGAAATTCGAATATGATATCATCGTCGTCGGAGGAGGACATGCCGGATGCGAAGCGGCGGCGGCGGCGGCCAATATGGGCTGCCGGACGCTGTTAATCACAATGGACATGGGCAAATTCGCCCAGATGTCGTGCAATCCGGCCATCGGGGGCGTAGCCAAAGGACAGATCGTCCGGGAGATCGATGCGATGGGCGGTTATACGGGCATCGTCACCGACCGTACGACGCTGCAATTCCGTATGCTGAACCGTTCGAAAGGGCCGGCGATGTGGAGTCCGCGCGCGCAGTGCGACAAGGCGCGCTTCTCGCTGCTGTGGCGCGAAATGCTCGAAAACACGCAAAATCTCTACCTGTGGCAAGACGCCGTAACCGCCCTTCAGATCGAACAAAATACGGTCGCCGGGGTCACGACTCGGATGGGAGTGCAATTCCGCTCGAAAGCCGTTATTTTGACCGCAGGAACCTTCCTCGAAGGGTTGATGCACATCGGCCGGACGCATGTTCCGGGCGGTCGCGCCGGCGATCCCGCTTCGCACGGGCTGAGCGCCCAACTGGCCGGACTCGGTTTCGAAGTCGGACGCATGAAAACCGGCACTCCGGCCCGGCTCGACGCCCGTTCGATCGACTTCAGCCGACTCGAAGAGCAACAAGGAGACGAAACACCCGGTAAATTTTCATATTCTACTGATACAGAGTGTATTAAAAAACAAATTCCTTGTTATCTCGTTTACACATCGAAAGAAGTGCACGATATTTTGAGGAGCGGATTCGCCGATTCGCCGTTGTTCAACGGCACTATCAAGGGGATCGGACCACGCTACTGTCCGAGTATCGAAGATAAGTTGCGGACTTTCGCCGGCAAGGATTCCCATCAACTTTTTCTCGAACCCGAAGGAGCCGACACCCACGAATACTACCTGAACGGTTTTTCGTCGTCGTTGCCATGGGATATTCAGGTGGCGGCGCTGCAAAAAATCAAAGGATTCGAAAATGTACAACTTTACCGGCCCGGTTATGCGATCGAATACGACTATTTTCCGCCGACCCAGCTCTACCATTCGCTGGAGACGAAACTGATCGGCGGATTGTTTTTTGCCGGTCAGGTGAACGGAACGACAGGATACGAAGAAGCCGCTGCACAGGGACTGATGGCCGGAATCAACGCCGTACTGAAACTGCGGGACGACGAACCGCTCGTACTGCGGCGCGACGAATCGTACATCGGGGTATTGATCGACGACCTGGTGACCAAAGGCGTCGACGAACCTTATCGGATGTTCACCAGCCGCGCCGAATACCGGATTTTGCTCCGGCAGGACAATGCGGATATCCGGCTTACGCCGATTTCGTATAAAATAGGGCTTGCGGATGAAAAAAGGTATCGAAAAACGATGCAAAAAAAATCGTCCGTAGAATCGCTTATTTCATTCGTTCGTCAACTGAGTGTCACTCCGGCCGATTTGGAGGAGTATTTAAAATCGATCGAATCGACGCCGCTGACCCAGGGACGAAAACTTTACGATATCATTTTACGCAACAAAATCACGTTGAACGGACTGGCGGAATACCTGCCCGAACTGGCCGATTTCATTTTTGAAAACGGGTGTTCGCAGGAAGTGATCGAAGAAGCCGAAATCCAGATCAAATATCACGGATACATCGAGCGCGAAAGGCACATCGCCGACAAAATGACGCGACTCGAAAATATCCGGATCCGACCGGATTTCAATTACAGCGAACTGACTTCGCTTTCGATCGAATCCCGACAGAAACTGACGAGAATCCGCCCGTCTACCATCGGACAGGCTTCGCGGATACCGGGAGTCAGCCCGGCCGACATCAACGTACTGTTGGTTTATTTCGGACGTTAATTGTTCCACGTGGAACAAATCTTTATTTAAAACATCCATCGTGGAGAATGTTCCACGTGGAACAAATTTAAAAGAAATGAAAAACATTTTCGACCTATCAAAAAACGGAGCTAAAAAGATTTATATAGACGGGACGCTACATCCGATCAAAGTCGGTATGCGGGAAATATCGCTGCAAAACGGGAAAAAAGTCTGCGTTTACGATACGACCGGCGCCTATACCGACGACAATTATCAAATCGACATCCGGAAGGGAATGCCGAAAGTCAGGGAACCGTGGATCAAGGAGAGGGAGAAAGAGGGAGAATTCCATACCCAGTTGTGGTATGCCCGGCACGGGATCATCACGCCCGAAATGGAATACGTCGCCATCCGGGAGAATCAGAACAACGAACGGGAAGACCGCATCACACCCGAAATGGTACGGGAAGAGATTGCCGAAGGACGCGCCGTACTGCCGTCCAATTACCGGCATCCGGAAGCGGAACCGATGATTATCGGCAGTAAATTCTTGGTCAAAATCAACGCCAACATCGGTAATTCGGCGCTGGGCTCGTCGATCGAGGAAGAGGTCGAAAAAGCCATGTGGGCCGTCAAATGGGGAGCCGACACCGTGATGGATCTGTCAACGGGCAAGGAGATCCACCAAACCCGCGAAGCTATCCTGCGCAACGTTCCCGTACCGATCGGCACCGTACCGATGTACCAGGCGTTGGAAAAAGTAGGCGGCGAAATTGCCGATCTGACCTGGGAAGTGTATTACGATACGCTGGTCGAACAGTGCGAACAAGGGGTGGATTACTTCACCATCCATGCCGGTATCTTACAGCGCCACCTGCCCGCCGCACTGAAACGCGTGACCGGAATCGTTTCGCGCGGCGGGTCGATTCTTGCAAAATGGATGAGCATCAACAAACAGGAAAACTTTTTGTATACCCATTTCGAAGACATTTGCAAACTGCTTAAAAAATACGACATCGCTTTCTCGCTCGGCGATGGATTGCGTCCGGGAAGCATTGCCGATGCAAACGACGCAGCCCAGTTCGGAGAGCTGGAAGTACTCGGAGAACTGGCTAAAATCGCATGGAAACACGACGTACAGGTCATTATCGAAGGGCCGGGACACGTTCCGATGCAAAAAATCCGTGAAAATATGGACAAGCAAATCAAATACTGCCACGGAGCCCCGTTCTACACGTTGGGACCGCTGGTCAGCGACATCGGAGCCGGATACGACCACATTACCTCCGCGATCGGCGCGGCGATGATCGGATGGATGGGGACCGCCATGCTGTGCTACGTAACCACCAAGGAGCACCTGGCCCTGCCGAACAAGGACGATGTCCGCGAAGGCGTCGTAACTTACAAACTGGCCGCCCATGCGGCGGACATCGCGAAAGGACATCCCGGAGCGGCCGAACGCGACCTGCAAATGAGCCATGCCCGGTATGAAATGCGCTGGAACGACCAGTTCAACCTGTCGCTCGACCCGGAACGGGCCCGCCGGATGCACTTCGAAATGATTCGCGAAGGATCCGACCACTGCTCGATGTGCGGGCCGCACTTCTGCGCCATGAAAATTACGAAGTCTATTTTATAAAACATTAATAATCAATTATATAAAAAAGAGAGACGATCTGTCTCTCTTTTTTTACGCCTTCGGAATCCGCAGTATGTTCCGCTTTCGATCCGAAATAACGTTATTTATAAAAATTTCTACCGGTTGTCCGCGCAAAAAAGCGATCGGTCAATTTTCGTCTATTACGAACCGAATCTGGGCTACCGTCCTGAAAGGCACTCCGTTACGTTTAGCCGGATTCCATCCGCGCACCGCAATATCGTAAATCTTATCGATAAACACCTGCGAATACTGCTTCAACGCCCCGCCCAGCTCCACGATCCGGTGCACGATCCCGTCTTCGTCGATATCGACTTCGAGTAAAAACACGTCCGGCCTGTCCGGATCGAGCAGGCTGCGGTCGTCAATCAGCTTTTCGATCTGCGGCCGCCAAAGCTCCGGTAATTTCAGCAGCGATACGCCATTAAAAGAGGGCGCCTCGTACTTGGCCTCGGTTTGCTCGATATAATTAAATCCCATGCCTTTAAACAGCCTTCTATTGCGGTCGTACTGCAGACGCACGACCGGCGCATCCGGCGATACGGCAAAACTGTATTCCCGCTGGCCGATCCGCAGCTTCACCAGCGAACAGCCGTCTCCTTTCGGCTCTTCGGTCACCGAAGCGTCGGCCACCTTGAAATCACAGGCCATCTGTTTGGCGAATTCCCGATCCGAATAGCGGTAAATCGACGTATAACCGGGCGTAGTAATGATGATGCGGCAACTATCCGCCTGTGCGAAGCAAACGGCGGAAATCCCCGCAAAAACCAGTAATAAAAGCAACTTTTTCAACTTACACAAGTCTTCAATTATTATGGAAACGGAAAACGGAGACCGTCTCTTATTTGGCAGCCATTTTAGCCCAACTGTCTTTCAACGTAACGGTACGGTTGAATACTTTCCCAGCCGCCGTGGAATCTCTGTCCACGCAGAAATAACCCAACCGTTCGAACTGGAAAGTATCTCCTTCCGCAGCTTCGTTCAGCGAAGGTTCGAGATATCCGGTTACGGTCTTCAGCGAATCGGGATTCAGGTAATCCTCGAACGTCTTCCCCTCCTCGATGTCGTTCATATCCTCTTTGACGAACAAGCGGTCGAACAGTCGCACTTCGGCCGGAACCGCATGCCGCGCCGAAACCCAGTGGATCACCCCCTTCACCTTACGCCCGTCGGAAGAGCGTCCCCCCTTGGACATCGGATCGTACGTACAACGCAGTTCGACCACCTTGCCGTCGGCATCCTTGATCACTTCGTCGCACCGGATCAAATAGGCGTACCTGAGCCGCACTTCGCCGCCCGGAGAGAGACGGTAATATTTCTTGGGAGGATTTTCCATAAAATCGTCGCGCTCAATATAGATCTCCCGCCCGAACGGAACTTCCCGTTTCCCGGCCGTTTCGTCCTCCGGATTATTGATACAATCGACCGTTTCGGTTTTCTCTTCCGGATAATTGGTAATCACCACGCGGATCGGGTCCAACACGGCCATGCGCCGCCGAGCCCGTTTATTCAAGTCTTCCCGGACGCAGAATTCGAGCAGTCCGAGGTCGATCACGTTATCCCGCTTAGCCACGCCCACCTTATCGGCGAACATTCGCACGCTCTCCGGCGTATAACCCCGACGCCGCAACGCGCAGATCGTCGGCATACGCGGATCGTCCCAACCCATCACGGTGCCCTGCCGCACCAACTGCAACAGTTTCCGCTTGCTCATCATCGTATAGGTCAGGTTCAAACGCGCAAACTCGTACTGATGGCTCGGATAGATATCCAACTTCTCGATAAACCAGTCGTACAGCGGCCGGTGCACGTCGAATTCGAGCGTACAGATCGAATGCGTAACCTTCTCGATCGAATCGCTCTGCCCGTGCGCATAATCGTACATCGGATAGATGCACCATTTGTTGCCGGTGCGATGATGCTCGGCATGCAGGATCCGGTACATGATCGGGTCGCGCAGCAGCATATTCGGATGAGCCATATCGATTTTCGCACGCAGCACCTTTTCGCCGTCTCCGAACTCGCCGTTTTTCATCCGTTCGAACAGGTCGAGGTTCTCTTCCGCCGACCGGTTGCGCCACGGGCTCTCCTTGCCCGGCACGGTCACCGTACCCCGGCTCTGACGAATCTCCTCCTGCGACTGATCGTCCACATAAGCCAGCCCTTTACGGATCAATTCAACGGCCCAAGCGTACAACTGGTCGAAATAATCGGACGCATAGTGCACGCCGGCCCACTCGAAACCGAGCCAACGAACGTCCTGCTGGATCGAATCGACGTACTCGACATCCTCCTTAACCGGGTTCGTATCGTCGAAACGCAAGTTACACTTTCCTCCGTATTTGCGGGCTAAACCGAAATTCAGGCAGATGCTCTTCGCATGCCCGATATGCAGATAACCGTTCGGTTCGGGCGGAAACCGAGTCTGCACCCGTTTCTCGCCCCCGGCGATGCTTTCCTCTACAATTTCTTCCAGAAAATTCAAGGATTTTCCTTCAACCGATGCTGATTCTTCGTGCAAATCGCTCATAAAATACCAATTTTGCACAAAATTAATTCTATTTTGATAATATCTGCAAATTTTACAGACATTATAATATCCGGGACGGCCGTCACCGGACGATCGTCATCTCGTCGATCAACCGGGTGTCGCCCGCAAACCGGTCGATAATAAACAACACGTAACGGATATCCACGCAGATGGTCCGCTGCAGCCGGGGTTCGAAAACGGTATCCCCGCTCATCGCCTCCCAGTTCCCGTCGAACGCCAGCCCGATCAACTCTCCTTTACGGTTCATCACCGGACTGCCCGAATTTCCGCCGGTAATATCGTTCGTCGTGATGAAATTTACGGGCAGCACTCCCTTTTCGGCATAAGGCCCGTAATCGCGTTCGCGGTAAAGTTCTTTCAGTTTGTCAGGCACGGCAAATTCGTAAGCGTTCTGCGGATCCTCCTTGGCGATCACTCCGTCCAGCGTCGTAAAGTAATCGTAATAAACGGCATCCTGCGGTTCGTACGGCAATACCTGACCGTACGAAAGCCGCATCGTAAAGTTCGCATCCGGGTAGTACTTCTTGTCCGGATTCATCGCCATCAGGCCCGCCACGTACAGCCGATGCCCCCGGTAAAATACCGAATCGTATGCCCGGATCGAATCCACCAGCGCGTTATAGGTTTTCACCACCTCCCGCCGCATTTTATACGCCGGATCGTTCAGAAACGCATTCGCATCCGGACGCCGTAGGAATTCCTCGGCCTTTTCGGGCGATGCGAACAGCGAATTGTCGTAGACATAATCGATATAAGCGTCCGCATCACCGCCGAAATTTTCACGGATCACCGCAAAACACGAAGGCAGTTCCTCCGCGGAAAGACTGTCGAGCAACAGCCCAAACATCCGTTTGGCGATTTTCCGGTCGGTGGGAGGGTTGTAATCTTTATAAAAAGCCTGCAATTTGCCGGCGATTTCACCGATTCTCGACGTATCGACCTGCTTTTCGGCGTTGATAAGCGGTATCGCCGCACCGACCGCGCCGATGATCTCGGTACCCCGTATCAGCGCTTCCGAAAAGTACTGCAACCGATCCCGCAGCGGCGCCGACCCCTCGACCGCTTTGCGGATCAGCGGAAGCGCCTCCCCGTATTTCGCCCGCCGTTCCGGATCGGCATTCGCCCATTCGGTGAATTTTTCTTCTTCGGCGAGTTTCCGCTCCCGAACGCGCTGCCGCTTCAACCCGCGGTTTTCCCCGATCGAATTTTTCCAGTAATTCGACGAAGAGCTATATTTCGAAGCGTACTGGATACGCACCCGGTCGCTCGCGAGCATGTCCTCCATCATCAACTTCTGCCGCTCCCCGCGGATAAAAATCCGGTTCGGATTGGCCACGTCCAGCGTATAGTCGATTTCGTAAGAAGTCTTGTACCGCTCGGTCGATCCCGGAAAACCAATAATCATCGTAAAGTCGCCCGGCTTATACCCCTTTACCGATACCGGCAAATGTACGGGAGGCCGATAGGGAACATTCTCTTCCGAATAATCGGCCGGAGCGCCGTCCGGAGAAGCATAAATCCGGAAAATCGAAAAATCGCCGGTATGCCGCGGCCACATCCAGTTGTCGGTATCGCCGCCGAACTTACCGATCGACGAAGGCGGAGCCCCCACCAGGCGAACGTCCGTATAAACTTCTTTCACGAACAGCAAGTATTGGTTCCCGCCGAAAAAATCCTTGATTTCCACCTCCTGTCCCGGCCGGTCGAGTTTCGTCTGGCTCTTGACCATCGCAATGGCCTGTACCACCTTCACGGTGCGGTCCTGCTCCGACAGCGAATCGTCCAGTTGCGACAGGATGCGATCCGAAACATCTTCGATCCGGCGGATGAACGTCACGGTCAGCCCCGGCGTAGGGATCTCCTCCCGGTCGGACATCGCCCAGAAACCGTTTTTCAGGTAGTCGCGCTCGACGGTGCTGTGCTGCTGAATCGCACCGAAACCGCAGTGGTGATTGGTCAGCACCAATCCCCGGTCGGAAACCACCTCTCCGGTACACCCGCCGCCGAAAATCACGACGGCATCCTTGATCGCATACCGGTTGACATCGTAAATATCCTCCGCGGACAATCGGAACCCGCGGGCCTTCATATCTTTTATATTCAACTTCTGTAAGTAGGGAAGCAGCCACATCCCCTCGTCGGCCCGGACTCCCGACACGCCCGCCCACAAAGCCAGGCACAGCACGATAAACCGTTTCATATTTTCTTCGCGTTCGTTTTTTTCGTTATTCGAATTATTTGCTTCGGCCGATCTGCAACATGCGGCGGATCGAACCTTCCGCACGCCGGCGCACCTCCTCGTCGATAACCACCTCGGGAGCCTCCCGCTCCAACGCGCTGCATATCTTCTCCAGGGTCACCATTTTCATGAAAGCGCAGTTGTTGCACCCGCAGGTGGAATCGACCGGAGGCGCCGGAATAAACCGTTTCTGCGGATTCTCACGCTGCATCTGGTACAGGATTCCCGCTTCGGTCACTACGATGAACGTATCGGCCGAATCCGTCGAAGCGTACTTCAGCAGAGCCGCCGTACTCCCGATGTAATCGGCCGTCAGCAACACCGCCCGTTTGCATTCGGGATGCGCCAGCACCTTCGCTTCGGGATACTCCTTTTTCAGTTCCAAGATCTTTTCGACCGAAAATTCTTCGTGGACGCCGCATGCGCCGTCCCATACGACCATATTCTGCCGGCCGGTCAGTTGTTTGATGTAATTTCCCAAATTCCGATCGGGAGCGAATACGATCTTCGCGTCGGCAGGCAGGCTTTCGATCACCTGCACCGCATTGCCCGACGTGCAGCAGATATCGGTCAGCGCTTTGACCCCGACCGACGTATTGACGTACGAAACGACCGTATATCCGTTATAATCCCTCAAAAAACGCTCGAAATCCGGCGCGCTGCAGGAATCCGCCAGCGAACATCCCGCTTCGGGTTCCGGCAACAGCACTTTTTTGTCCGGCGAAAGGATTTTCGCCGTCTCCGCCATGAAATGCACGCCGGCGAAGAGGATGATCTCCGCATCGGTTTCGGCCGCCCGGGCCGACAGCGCCAGGCTATCGCCGGTGAAGTCGGCCACCTGTTGCACTTCGGGAATCGTATAGTAATGCGCCAGAATCACGGCGCGTTTCTCTTTTTTCAGACGAAGGATCTTATCGATCAGTTGACGCTCGTTTTCCACAATTCTTTTCTTTTTAATTTTTTAAGATTAATAAATAAGGAAAAAAGAGTAATAATAATACCTGTTCATTCTGTTGGTAAATTTTCCGCACTTTTTTTATGCCGTGTTACGAATACTTTTTTAACAGTGAGTAAACGAATCTTGTCAATTTATCTTTTTGATTTACAGTTATTCATGTTTTGTTGTAAACATATATTGAAAACCTTTTCGGGGTTAATCGACAAAATAAGTTTCCGGTATTTTTCCGTTTTTTCTGTTCATTTCATTGTCCGTAAGATTCTGTAAAATCCGGTATTTTTTCCTTGCGTTTGTACGGTTTTTTGATATACCGATCCGGAAGTCGAAAATGCAAGCCGTTTTTTCCGAAATCGGATATTTTTAACGAACAGTTTCATGCGGGTCGGTTTAACAGATTATTAACATTTTTGAAATGCATTCATAGTATTGGAAAACAAACGAATGCAAATAAAAAGCCGAAAAATTATCATCAATGGCCGGATTAGGGCAGTTCGCGGACGATATTATTTGCCAGCAAGTCGTAGTATTCGCTCGCAGCGTCGGTCTTTGCAGAGACCGGACGGCCCGCGTCGCCGGATTCCCGAACGCTCTGGATCAAGGGAATCTGCGCCAGCAGCGGCAGTTTTTGCCGTTCCGCCAACATTTTTACACCCTCTTTTCCGAACAGGTAATAACGGTTTTCGGGCAGTTCGGCCGGAGTGAACCAGGCCATGTTTTCGACGAGTCCCAGGACGGGGATGTCGATTTTGTCGTTTCGGAACATCGCGATGCCGCGGACGACGTCCGCCAGCGCCACTTTCTGCGGCGTGCTGACGACAATGGCTCCCGTAATCGACATTTCGGAGATGATCGACAAGTGTACGTCGCCGGTTCCGGGAGGCAGGTCGATCAGCAGGAAATCGAGCGGTCCCCACAGCGTCTGGCGGATCATTTGCCGCAACGCGTTGGTCGCCATCGGGCCGCGCCACATCAGCGCGTCGGCCGGGTCGATGAAAAATCCGATCGACATGATCCGGATTCCGAACCGTTCGGCCGGAAGAATCCAATCCTTGCCGTCTTTTTTTTCCCCTTCCGGCCGGTAGTCTTCGACGCCGAACAACATCGGCTGGGAAGGCCCGTAAATATCGGCGTCCAGAATGCCTACTTTATATCCCAAACGAGACAGGGCGACCGCCAGGTTTGCCGTAACGGTGCTTTTGCCCACTCCGCCTTTTGCGGAACTGACGGCAAGGATGCGACGGACGCCGTCCTCGCCGCCGAACGGTTTCTGTTCCTTTTTTTCGGCGGCTTTTTTCGGCGCGGCTTCCTTGATGAAGATGCTGACTTTCCCGGAATAATCCGGGAACCGCGCGGCGATCAGTTCTTCGCAGCGCTTTTTGATCGATAGCGCAAACGGATCGCGGCTGCGCGGAAAAAGCAGCGTGAGCTGGATTTTATCGTCGGTCACCACCGGATTTTCGACCATGCCCAGCGTGACGATGTCGTTATGCAGTTCGGGATGCGCGACCTCGTGCAGCAGTCCGAACAGTTCTTCCTGAGTCATTCGATTGTTTTTTGTGTTCGATACAAATTTACGGTATCCTGCGGATAAATCAATCATTTCGGGCAGCCGCTTTCGTTTTAAACGGGAAAAAGGCCGTTACAGGGATATTTTGCACCTAAATAATTATATCTTTTCCCGGAGTGAAGACCATCGGATGGCAATGCGGTTCGGTTCGGAGCGAAATTTTTTCGCGCCGAATCTTTTCGGGTCGACCGAAAACCGGCCGGGACTGCGTTATGGAACGATATGTGTGTGTAAATGAAGAATAAATTCGTAATTTTACGCGCAGTAAACGGTTCGGATGAACCGCAAAGCGAAAAACAGGAGATAGAATGAAAAATTTTTGGAGTACGTTTCTGGCCTGCCTGCTTGCACTGGTGGTGGCCAATATGGTGATCGGCGTCTTTTTAGTGATGGTGCTGGCCGGTATCGGGACGCTTTTTTCGGAAACGGTTCCCGACGTGCAGCAGAAAACGGTGCTGCGGCTCGATTTTGCCGAGCCGATCAGCGACGATCCGTCGCGCAACCCGTTGTCGGAGATGGGATTCAACGACCTGATGTCGATGCGGGTCGCCCGCAATTACGCTTTGATCGACGTGTTGAAAGCTATCGAGACGGCTGCGACCGACGACCGGATCAGCGGGATTTACCTGAATGTCAGCCCAAATATGGGAATGGGAATGGCTACGATGGAGGAGATCCGCGATGCGTTGTTGCAGTTCAAAGAATCCGGGAAATTCATCGTTAGCTATGCGGATTATTATACGCAAGGTTCCTATTATATGGCTACGGCCGCCGATAAAGTATATCTGAACCCGCAAGGCAATGTGACCTGGCTCGGTCTCGCTTCCGGAGTCGTATTTTATAAAGGACTTCTGGATAAGTTGGGCGTGCAGGTCGAAGCGATCCGCCACGGCTCGTTCAAATCGGCCGTCGAACCGTTTATCCTGGATAAGATGAGTCCCGAGAACCGTTTGCAGATGGATGCGCTGCTGGGTTCGATCTGGGGGCATGTCGTGAAAAGAGTCTCCGACGCCCGCGGCATCGATTCGGCTCAGTTGCAGCGATACGCTTCCGACCTGGCTCTGCGGAGCGCCCGCAATACGGTCGATCTGAAAATGGTCGATTCGCTGGTTTACGCGTCCGACGTCGAGCGGATGCTTTGCGAGATGACCGACCGGGACGAAGAGCCGGAATTCGTATCGCTGGGAACCTATATCGACCAGCCGAAGACGGCGGTTCAGAAGCTATCCCGGAATAAGATCGCCGTCGTGTATGCCGAAGGGCAGATCGTGGACGGAAAGAGCCGGGAAGGGCTGATCGGCGGCAGTTCGCTGGCGGCGAGGCTGACCCGGGTACGAACGGACGACCAGGTGAAAGCGGTTGTGCTGAGGGTCAACAGTCCGGGAGGAAGCGCGCTGGCGTCGGAAGTGATCTGGCATGAAGTGGAACAGATCCGTCAGCTCAAGCCGGTCATCGTGTCGATGGGAAACATGGCCGCTTCGGGCGGGTACTACATTTCGTGTCCGGCGGATGTCATTCTGGCTTCTCCGGTGACGCTGACCGGTTCGATCGGCGTATTCGGCTTGATGCTGAACGGCGAAAAGGGACTTCAGGATAAACTCGGCATTACGGTGGATGTGGCTAAGACCAATCCGTCGGCCGATATGGATATGGCGGTCTTCGGGGCGGTCGGGGTACGCCCGATGAACCAGGCCGAACGCGATTTCATGCAGAATAGCGTCGAGCAGGTTTACAGCGCGTTCGTCGGTCACGTGGCCGAAGGACGCAACATGACCGCAGGGCAGGTAGACAGCGTCGGCGGCGGCCGGGTGTGGTCGGGTGAAAGCGCTCTGCGGATCGGCCTGATCGACGGCTTCGGCGGGTTGAGGGATGCGGTGGCCCTGGCAGCCGACCGGGCCGGCGTGGCGGACGATTTCCGGATCGTCTCCCCGGAGGAGTCTCCTGACCGGCTGACGCAGTTGTTGAAGTTGTTTTCGGCGGAGACCCGCGCGGAATTGTTCCGGGGCGAAATGGGGGAAGCTTATCGCGATTACGAAACATTGCGTAATATGTTATACCAGAACAGTATTCAGGCGTTGTCGCCCTACCGGGTAGCGATGCCGTAACCGGTAAAGCCGGTAAAAAAGGTTATCCCCCGGAAATTTTCCGGGGGATAATTGTTTGTTAAAAACTTTGATATCCAATCTTTTTAATTTATTTTTGAAAATTGGATAAGTACGAGTTATGAAATTACCTCCGCTGATCTCCGTCCCGCTGTCGTGGCTGTACGGAATGGTCGTCCATATCAGGCATAAACTGTTCGATCTGAAGATTCTTCGGAGCGAGGAGTTCGATATTCCCGTAGTCTGTATCGGGAACCTGACGGTCGGCGGAACGGGAAAAACGCCGGTGGCCGAGCTGTTGATCGAACGGTGTTCGGAACATTACCGGGTCGGGGTGCTGTCGCGGGGATACCGCCGCAGGACGAAAGGATTCGTACTGTCTACGCCCGCGTCGTCCGCACGGACGATCGGCGACGAGCCCCGCCAGATGAAACTGAAGTATCCGTCGGTGCCGGTGGCCGTTTGCGAAAAGCGGGCCGAAGGGATCCGGTTGCTGCGGAAGGCGCATCCCGAGATCGAGCTGATTATTCTCGACGACGCGTTCCAGCACCGTTACGTCGAACCCTGGGTCAATATCCTGCTGATGGACTACAACAACCCGGTTTACCGCGACCGGCTGCTGCCGTGGGGACGTCTCAGGGATACGCGCAATCAGATCCACCGGGCCAATTTCGTGCTGGTGACCAAGTGTCCCGACGATCTGAATCCGCTGGACATGCGCATCGTGATCAACTCGCTCGGACTGTTCCCGTACCAATCGCTCTATTTTACCAGGATGCGGCAGGGGGAGATTACTCCGTTGTTCGCCGACCGGGCCGTAGGAAAGGTTCGCGAGGGGGATCCGGTGATCGCGATGTCGGGCATCGCCAATCCCGTTCCGCTGCTGGAAAGCCTGCGGAAACGCTTCGACGTGGTGGCCGAATTGACTTTCGACGATCACCACACTTACCGGCTCAGCGATATGAGGCGGCTGGAAGCGTTGTTCGCAGCGTATCCGGATGCGGTCGTGCTGACGACCGAGAAAGATGCCGTGAAGCTGACGAACCGTAAAAAAGTTCCGGAAGCCGTGCAGCAGCGGCTCTATTACGTACCGATTCATGTTTCATTCGTGGCGGATTCCGAGTCGGAATTCCTGCGTCAATTGGAGTTATATGTCAGAACGAATCAAAAATACAGCCTCCTTCATCCGGAATAGGGTGAATTTCGAGCCGGAAGTCGGGATCATTCTCGGAACCGGGCTCGGCGGGCTGGTGGAGAGCATCGACATCCGTGCGACGCTCGACTATGCGGAGATACCTGATTTTCCGGTTTCGACGGTCGAAGGACATGCCGGCCGGTTTATTTTCGGTATGCTCGGCGGCCGGCGGGTCGTCGCGATGCAGGGGCGTTTCCATTATTACGAAGGGTACACGCCGCAGCAGGTGGTTTTTCCGGTGCGGGTGATGAAATTCCTGGGCGTCGGCCGCTTGTTCGTGTCGAACGCGAGCGGCGGGGTAAACCCGTCGTTCCGCACCGGCGACCTGATGGTGATTACCGACCACATCAACCTGATTCCGAATCCGCTGATAGGACCCAACGATCCGGAGCTCGGCCCGCGTTTTCCGGACATGAGCGAACCTTACGACGCCGGCCTGATCGCATTGGCCGCCGAGGTGGCTTGCCGGGAAGGAATCCAGTTGCAGTACGGGTGTTACATCGGGGTGACTGGTCCGACTTTTGAAACCCGCAAAGAATACCGTTTCTACCGTACGGCGGGAGCCGATACCGTAGGCATGTCCACGACGCCGGAAGTGATCGCCGCGAATCATGCGGGTTTGCCGGTATTCGCCGTGTCGATCATTACAAACATGGGGCTCGACGGGATGAAGTCGACGCACGAAGAGGTGCAGCGCGAAGGGGCGAAGGCCGAAGCGAAGATGACGCGGCTGTTCGTCGGTATGCTCGAAGCGCTTTAGTACGGCGGTTCCGGGTAAGACGTATCGTATTGTAATATAATTTAATCGGGATAAATCATGGTCAATAAAGTAATTCTTATCGGAAACGTGGGGATGGACCCTGAAGTAAGGGCTCTGGAAGGGGGCGCTAAGGTCGCGCGGTTGCGGATCGCAACGACCGAGCGGATCTATAATCGACAGACGCAGACCGCGACCGAGCATACCGAGTGGCATACCGTGACACTGTGGCGCGGGTTGGCCGACGTGGCCGACCGTTATGTCCGCAAAGGGAGCCAGGTCTATATCGAAGGAAGTCTGCGTACGCGCGAGTGGACGGACAAAGACAACAACAAACGTTACACGACGGAGATCGTCGCCAACGATATGAAGCTGCTCGGTCGTCGCGCCGAAGGCGCGGGCGCGCCGATGGACGGTAGCACTTACGGCGCCGCTCCGCGTCCTGCCGCCGCTGCGCCTGCGGAAGCGCCGTCGGGAGCCGCTCAGCCGTTCAGCGGCGGAGGCGCTGCGGAAACGTCGGCCGACGAGGTGGACGACCTGCCCTTTTGATTTTTCATAGCACGATCAGAACGCGATGACCAACAACGATTGGAAAAACCGGCTCAACGTGGTCTATTCGACCAATCCCGATTTTCGGTACGAGGAAGAGGAGAAAGGAGAGCGACAGACGCTTCCCGCCGCTCAGCAGCAGTTGAAAGTGTGGATCGATCGCAAACAGCGCGCCGGGAAACAGGTGACGCTGGTGCGGGGATTCGTCGGTACGGAAGACGACCTGAAAGAACTGGCGCGGTCGCTGAAGAGCAAATGCGGCGTCGGCGGAACGGCCAAGGACGGAGAGATCCTGATTCAGGGCGATTTCCGCGACCGGGTCGTCGATGTGCTCGTCAAAGCCGGATATAAGGCGAAAAAGGCGGGAGGATAGCGATGAAGCGGTGGATCGGGCGGTTGGTCGCCGGGTGGATGTGCGTGTTGCCGGTCGCGGGTTTCGGCCAGTATTACGACTGGGGGCGTTCGCCGTCGGGCATCCGCTGGAATCAGGCGAATACCGTTGCCGGAAAGATCGTTTATCCGGATTATTTTTCAGCGCAGGCCGCCCGGGTGGCGAATTATATGGACACGGTGCGGTCGCATGTTTCCTACGGGTTCAAGTACGGCCCGTTGCGGTTCCCGGTAATTCTGCATACCGAAAATTTCGTTGCAAACGGGATCGTGATGTGGGCGCCGAAACGGATCGAGCTGGAGGCGATTCCGCCGTCGGCCCCGTTCGCCGAGCCGTGGCTCAAACAACTGGTGACGCACGAATACCGGCACGCCGTACAGTACGGCAACCTGCACCGGCGGTTCATGAAATGGGTCGGTTACGTGGTCGGACAGCAGGCGGGTTTGCTTAGTTCGGTGCTGTTGCCGATCTGGTTCCTCGAAGGGGACGCTGTGATGAACGAGACGCAGATGGCGTCGTTCGGCCGTGCGCTGCAACCCTCTTTTACGATCGAATACCGCGCCTACCTGACCGAAGGGACGAAGAAATTCCCGCTCGACAAGTGGTTTTGCGGTTCTTATAAGAATTATATTCCGGATCACTACCAGTTCGGTTATCAACTGGCCGCCTGGTCGCGCGAACAGTACGGGGACGATATGTGGTCGCGGGTCGCGGAATACGGTTCGAAATATCCCTATACCATTCTGACGACGAAGTGGGCGCTGCATAAGTACTACCGCACGTCGGTCAACGAGATCGCGCGCAACACGCTCGACGAGTTGACTCGGTTTTGGCGTTCGCTGCCCGTCGAACCGAACAGCGGCGAAACGCTGCCGACGCCGATTACCAGTTATACGGTCTACGATGCCCCGATGGCGCTGAACGATACGACGCTGCTGGCGCTGAAACGCGATATGGACAAGACGAGCCGCGTCGTGGCGGTCGATCCGCGGACGGGCTGCGAACGCCGGTTGTTCTGGACGGGAAGCGTCAATACGCCTCCGGTGCTGTACGACAGTACGCTGTACTGGACGGAGTACCGGAGCAGCACGCTGTGGGAACAACGCGTGACGTCGCGGGCGTGCAGTTACGACTTGCGCACCGGCCGACGCCGGACCTTGCGCGAACGCGGTAAGACGCTGTTCCCGACGCCGTTGCCCGACGGCCGGCTGGCGACGGTCGGTTACGATTATGCGGGGCGTTACAGCCTCGATCCGGGCGACGGAAGGCGTTTCGATTTTCCGGATACCCTTTCGATACACGGACTCGCTTACGACGAGGTCACCGGAACGCTGGCCGCGATTGCGCTCGGCGACGCGGGGATGTCGATCCTGCGGATCGACTTACAGGACGGAGCTCTGCGGACGATCAAGGAGCCGACTTATGCGAGCCTCTATAACTTGCGGGCGGGAGCCGGAAAGCTTTCGTTCAATTCGATCCAGTCCGGTAAGGACGAAATCCACCTGTTCGACCTTACCGGGGGCCGGGAGTACCGGCTGAGCCGTTCGCGCTACGGTTCGGTGGCTCCGTCGGCTCCAGACAGTAGCGGAGAACTCTATTTTACGACTTACTCGCTGGACGGATACCGGCTGGCCCGCCAATCGGTTCGCAGCGATTCGCTGATTCCGGTGGAGCCTCGGAAACTGCCCGAGAACCGGGTCAATCCGCCGCGACGCAAATGGGACGTGATGAACATCGATACGGTGACGGTTTCCGGCGATTTTCCGGCGGAAACGCGGAAAAAACGATTCCGCAAAGGATTGCATCTGTTTAACCTTCACAGTTGGGCGCCCTGGGATTTCAACCCGTTCCATATCGCCGACGAGAACCGGATCGACATCAGTTTCGGCGCTACCGTCATGTCGCAGAATCTGCTGAGCAGTACTTCCGGGTACCTGGCCTACGGCTATGCCCCCGAATTCGGCAGCCGCCTGCGCGGAGGAATCAACTATTACGGACTTGCGCCGAAATTTGAACTGTCGTTCGAATACGGTGGAGGCAAGCAGTTGCTTTACGGCGTAAAAAACCTCGAGTACGAAGGGATGAAGCGGAAGAATTATTTTCAGGTCAATCTGCTGGGATACCTGCCGATGACGCTCGCCTCGGGACATCGCGTACGGACGTTGACCCCGTCTGTGGAGCTGCGCCATATCAATGCGCTGATGTGCGGGGACTCTTCCGTTAAAACCGGGTTTCAGCGGTTAGTGACCGGCCTGAATTTTTCGGACAACGTCCGGATGGCGACCCGCGACTTTTTGCCTCGGTGGGGCTATGCGGCCCGGTTCGCTATGGTATGCGCCCCGTTCACGGAAGGTTTCGGCCGACTCTATTCGCTGTACGGGCGGGCCTACCTGCCGGGTGTGATGAAACATCATTCGCTGATGCTGCGCGGAAACCTGCAGCATCAGAACCTGGCTTCCCAGAACTTTTTCTATAAGGAACTTTTTCCGCGCGGAGCCGCGTACAACATCGTGGCGACCCGGCTCGGGGCCGCGTCGGCCGACTACCAGTTCCCCGTGTGGTGTCCCGACGGCGGGATCAGCAGCATCGTCTATTTCAGCCGGATCCGGCTGAACGTCTATTACGATTTCGCCCGGTTCAGACAGGCGATTCCTTCGGTGATCAGAACGTTCTACCGGATGCATACGGTCACTTCCTACGGCGGCGAGATCATCTTCGACATGCATCCGCTGCGGATTCCGGCGAAGACTACGACGGTCGGGTTTTACATCTATAAGCCCAGCGACCGTTCGGGCGTGGTGGGCGGCGTGAAACTGTCGCTTCCGATCTGATCGGAAAGGGCTGTAAAATAAGCGGGCGCCAAAAACGTTGTTTATTAAAATAGCGATTAAAATTGTACCTTTGCCCGAGATAACCGTTGCATCGTCATGACCCAAAAGAAGATTATCGATAAGCTTCAAACCCCCAAGGCCGTAAAATGGTTCTGGATTATACTCGTATCGCCCGTTGCGCTGATCGTTTTGCTGCTACTGCTGATTCGCCTCGGCGTATTCGGGAAACTGCCGACTTTCGAAGAGCTCGAGAACCCGAAAAGCAACCTGGCTACCGAAATCTATTCGGAGGACGGGCAGATGATCGGCAGCTTTTTTGTCCAGAACCGTTCCTATGTCGATTACAGCGAACTTTCCCCGGCACTGGTGGCGGCCCTGACGTCGACCGAAGACATGCGTTTCTACTCCCATTCCGGGATCGATTTCATTTCGCTGGCCCGCGTGGCCGTCAAGACGATGGCGCTCGGCAACCGCAATCAGGGCGGCGGCAGCACGATTACGCAGCAGTTGGCCAAAAATCTCTACCCGCGCGATACGGCCGTCTACGACAACCCGGTTTCGAAGGGTTCCAAACTGGTGATCTCGAAGCTGAAAGAGTGGATTACGGCCGTGATGCTGGAGTATAACTATACGAAAGAGGAGATCCTGACGATGTACCTGAATACGGTGCTTTACGGCAGCAACGCCTACGGCATCAAGTCGGCGGCGCGGACCTTCTTCAACAAACTGCCGTCGGAACTGAACGTGCAGGAGGCGGCGATGCTGGTCGGCGTGGTGAATGCGCCGACGCGTTACAGCCCGCGCAGCAATCCGGATCGGGCTCTTATCAGGCGCAATACGGTGATCGACCGGATGAGGGCCGGGGGATTTCTGACGCGTCACCAACGCGATTCGATCAAGGCGCTGCCGATCGTACTGGATTACCATCCGATTTCGCACGACGAGGGTACCGGCACCTATTTTCGGAGTATGTTACAGATCGTGATGACCTCGGATCGGCCCGACCGCAAAAGTTTTGCGCCGGGAGTGGCCGGCGATTGGGATTACAAGGCGGCCGTCGAACTGTGGGACAAAAATCCGCTGTACGGCTGGTGTCGGAAAAATACGAAGGCGAACGGCGCTCAATACGATTTGTACCGCGACGGGCTGAAGATCTATACGACGATCAATGCGACGATGCAGAGATATGCCGAGAAGGCCGTATGGGCGCAGATGGGCGGTAACGTACAACCGATGATGGATCGGGTGCTGAAGGGGCGGCGGAGTATTTTCTCGAACCTCAGCAAGGAAGAGGAACAGGCGATTATCAACCGCGCAATGCGTAATTCCGACCGCTATCGGATGTTGAAAAAAGAGGGAGCTACCGAGAAGGAAATTCAACAGGCGTTCGACACGCCGGTCAAAATGCGGGTTTTCAGTTACAAGGGCGACCGGGATACCACGATGACCCCCCGCGATTCGCTGTATTACTACAAGCGTTTCCTGCGGGCTTCGCTGATGGCCCTCGACCCGTCGAACGGTTATGTGAAAGCCTATGTGGGCGGCCCGTCGTTCCGTTATTTCAAATACGATATGGTCAAGCAGGGCAAACGCCAGATCGGGTCGACGATCAAACCGTTCGTCTATACCTTCGCGATCGAGCAATTGGGGCTGACGCCCTGTACGCCGGTGCCGAACCTCCCGGTCACGATCGAAACCTACAACGAGCCGTGGTCGCCGCGCGAGGCCAGCAAAGTGGTTTACGACGGAAATCCGAGACCGCTGCGGTGGGGCCTGGCCAACAGCCGCAACAACTATTCGGCATGGATCATGAAACAGGCGCGGCAGCCGGAAGCGGTAGCCGAATTTATTCATAAGTTCGGTATTCACAGCTATGTGGATCCCGTGCCGGCTCTGTGTGTCGGAACGTCGGACTTTTCGCTGTTCGAACTGGTCGGCGCTTACGGGACGTTCGCCAACCGGGGCGTGCATATCGATCCGATCTTCGTGACGCGGATCGAGGACCGTCACGGCAATGTGTTGGCTAATTTTACCGCGCCGGCTCAAGATGCCATCTCCGAACAGACGGCCTATACGATGCTCGGTATGTTGAAAAACGTCATCAATGCCGGAACGGCCGGCCGTATCCGGGCGCTCGGGATCACGGCCGATATGGGAGGTAAGACCGGGACGACGCAGAACAACTCGGATGCCTGGTTCGTCGGCGTGACGCCGAAGCTGGTCGACGGCGTATGGGTCGGCGGCGAAGATCTGAGTATTCACCTCTCTTCGGGCGGCGAAGGATCTCGGATCGCGTTGCCGATTTTCGCCGATTTCATCAAGCGGGTTTACAACGAACCGAAGCTCGGAATCACGCAGAAAGATCAGTTCCCGATACCGGTCGGCGCGGTTTCCTACGACTGCGACGAGAGCGACGTCCACTCCCCCGCATCGCAGATGCGCGACGACGAGTTTTTCGATTAGCTTTCCGGTTCGACAGTCGTTTCCGCAGGTTTGAAAAAACGATCGTATAGAATTCTGTAAAAATGTTCCGAGTGTTCCTGTATTTCTTTGATCGGAATGAAAAGTTGAGTTGTTTTTAGATCTTTGTTCATAAGGCAAAGAAACGGAACGTTTTCTTTATCCAGTATACCTAATTGGGTATCGTGAGTTACATAGTATATGGGAATATTGATGTGCTTATTCGCCATGTAAGCTCGTAATTTACGGATTGTGTCGCTTAACCCTAAAATGACAATATGATCATTACTAATTATATTTCCGAATTGTATTAAATTTTCCAATTCTTTATCAACGCATATTGTACAGTTAAGTGATGAAAAAATGAAAACAAGTTTGTAATCTTCTTTGAACAAATCGGATAAATGGAGTGTTTCCCCTTTTGAATTGAGTATTTTAATATTATTAATTGGCCGATTATCATACATGTATTTAAGTTTCATATTACCGATACATACGTCGGTATATGCTGTGTATATAATTAAGCTATCTTTCAACCGATTTATTTCTTGGTTTTTAGTCTGTTGTGAAAACCATAGCAATGTGCTTGTAATCATAAGTAAAGGAATTACAAGTATGAGTATCGTATTTTGTAATTTCATGGATTATTCTTGATATGAGCTACGACGACGACCGGATTGTCGTTTGCTGTGATTGTTTTGTTTAGGTTCGCTATTTGAGGATTATCACTGTTTCGGAAATGATCGAAATAGAAAGATTCCATAACATAATAGAAGTTTTTACCGTCTGTCGCCATAGGCATGAATGGAATCGTTTTGTCCAGATCGTTGATGACGGGAATCCGGTTATCGGTGTTTTTTTCCCAAATACGGACTCCTTCCTTGAATGTTTTGCGCCGGGGATCGTAAAATCCGTAATAACTTTTATTATTATGCCGGTAAAAGAGGTAAACGATGTTGTCGCTTTTGAGCATGTTGCAAATCGTCGGATATTGAGGCTTCGAATCTTCTTGTGAGGCTTCGTGAGCCGATTTATTGCTGCTTGCCGCCAGTTGTAGTTCCCGCATTTGGGGCGTAACTCCGAAGTCTACGTAATATTCCGGCTGAATTTTATTGTTACAAATACTGTAAACGGTATCGTTTAGCGGCATAATGAGATGCACCGTATCGTTCGAATAAGTGCAGGACAGATTGTTGATAAGACCCGTAATTCCTAATCGATTGATCGTATTATTGAAAAATAGTTTTGATTGGGTTTTACGGGTTTGCAGGTCGAAAAGAATCAGATTGGGAGATTTGGAACGGATGCTATAAATTGGATTGCTGATGTAATCACAATAGCAGGCCAGTTTGTTATTTCCCAAATAAGCGATCGAGGTCGTGATAAAATCCAGTCCGATTTTTTCGATAAATTCACCTTCATAAGTGAATATGGAGATTTTTTGAGCTATATCGTCGTGGACGATCAGTCTTTTGTTAGAAACGTCTACGGCGACGTCGTTCAAGCTCAAATATTCTCCGGGTCCTCTGCCTTTTTTATTGATTTTACGGATAAACCTTCCCGATTTATCGAAGATGTAAATCGTTTGCGTGATGTCTTTATCCACTATTAGAATACGGTCTTGCAACGGGATTATTTTGTCGATTACCCCGATCAGGTTCGAGGTATCGGTAGCCAGTTTGATATAAGATAATGAGTCCACGATATCGGAAAGGTGTAGCGGGTGTTCTGCCGTTCGTAACGGCGGATGCAGAGTGGCCGCGTTCGTTGCCGGACGGTTCCGGTGGCAGGAAGACAGAAGGATTATTCCTGAAATCATAAGAAGTAGAGTACGGATCATAATTTAGATTTTAAAAAAAAGGGCCATTTGGAACGGCCCCTCTTGTGTATTATGGGATATGAATAATGGGAGGACAGTCCGTTCCCTCACTGGGATCGCAACAAACTTTGTCATATTTTTTGCATTTTTTATGGGTTCCCCCGGATAGGCATTGGGCTGATTGTAATGCTTGATCGGGAATAAATGTTTCGTTTGAACATTGAGTAGGTTTATCGTCATCTTTTTCTCCTCTTGTAAGGAGTTCTACATTTGTTGTTAATAGATCGTTGATTGGATTTGTATTACCTTTTATGTATGTTATAAAAGCAAAAATTCCAATTCCAGTTATTAGGAATGAAGCAAAAATTGATTTTTTCATTTTAATAGATTGATAATTAATGGCTAATGAAATGATTAATGTGCAATAATCATTGCTTTGAAAGAATGTGGTTTTGTATCGTCATAGGCAACTGATTTAATAATTTAAAATTAAAGAAAGAATGCTTTCTTTAGCTTCCTTTTAGCTTCTTTTTTAGTAGTTTTAATTGCTAGTAATATTACTTGCATTAGTTTTAAGTATAAAAATAATGGATTTACTATTGATCTGAAAACAATTCCGCGTTGTAATTTTTTATAAAGGATGTTTTGAAAATGAAT
>ENA-UONT01000261-UONT01000261.1-human-gut-metagenome-genome-assembly--contig:-CS20-NODE-261-length-71589-cov-21.556784_pt1 | contig 71589 bp, 54 predicted proteins | sample MGYA00242459_ERZ724006 | MGnify/ENA metagenome assembly ERZ724006 | reverse complement strand
GGTCGGAGACGACCCGGGAAGATAGGTCGACGCTAACCTAATTTGCTTTATATTCCTCCTTAGCTCAGTTGGAGCGATTTCGTTGCCGCTGCCGGCGGCAGAAGCAGGCAACGATAGTGCTTGAAGAAACAAGGAGCAAAAGTCCGAAGCGCTGCGAGGACGCATTGCGACTATGTTTCGGATGGGTAGAGCGCCGCTTTCTCAAAGAAGGCAGACAAAATTATATATTCCTCCTTAGCTCAGTTGGAGCGGTTTCGTTGCCGCTGCCGGTGGCAGATGCAGGCAACGAGAGCGCTTGAAGAAACAATGAGCAAAAGTCCGAAGCGCTGCGAGGACGCGTTGCGACTATGTTTCGGATGGGTAGAGCGCCGCTTTCTCAAAGAAGGCAGACAAAATTAAATATTCCTCCTTAGCTCAGTTGGCAGAGCGCATGACTGTTAATCATGATGTCGCTGGTTCGAGCCCAGCAGGGGGAGCCAAATTAAGCCCTAAAACATTAAGTTTTGGGGCTTTTTTCTGTCCAAAAGTAAGGTTTAGGGTGTGAAAATCATCTTTTACAGCCACTCGGTGGATGAGATTCCACCGAACTACTGTCAATATGAAAAAACAGTCGAAGATTTCATGTGTATAAAAATCTTTCTTATTTACATCATTCGGGTTCAAACACATTTTTCTTCTGTGTTTTACATCTATAATCAAATTACATGTCATAATCATAGCCGACTTTAAACCGCGTCTTAGTGGTCACAAAGTCGGTTTTTTTGATGCTCAGATTTTACATACGCAATAACAGAGCGCAGCACTACAAGTACGTCTTTTACGGTCTTAGGGGATAGTTCTTTCTCCGATAATAATGATTGACTGAAATCTTCTATAACAACCGACGTTAGCTCGGTAATGATCCATTCTCCGAGCCCGGGGATAATATGCTTTTCCATGATAGAGAGGTACTTCACATAGGTCGATTCTTCCACCTTGCTTCTTCTCAGATACAACCACTCGTTGCAATACTTTGAGAACGCAAACACGTCTGCTGATTTGTGGGTTTCTACTGTACAGCGGCCTTTTTTCAAGGTAAGTAATTCTTTTACTTCTTTGTAGCTTTCCCCATAACAATACCCATACAAGGAGGTTCCTGTGTGAGATTTGGATTTAATATACCTGCCTTCCCATCTACCGTCTTTTCTCTTATAAATGTTTTCGCCTTTTCTCGGCATACTCGGCTTTTCCTTTCGTTGTTTTTATATTCTAACAATTAAATATGGATTTATGACGGACAATCTGACGGCTTAAAATGTGTTTTTCAAGCTGTTTTCAATGCAAATACGCTTCAAAAATGCGTAGAGAATTGAAAATTTATGTAAATCGGCTATGAAATTTGTTGATTTTGTCTTGACAACTACTAAAAATTAATGTACACTCTTTGTAACAGAGGAAATAACTCTGCGAAAAGAATTCGGTAAACAAGCATTATTCTTATAGATAGTATGTGCAAGGAAAATGACAATTATTGACTAAATCATTTTTTTGTGATATACTATTTTCAACCGTATAAAGCACATGCATAGCGACTACCTAAAACCACAGACATATTGAAAAAGGGAGCAACTCTTTCTCAATAGCCGACTGATTCTGGGCAAGACTATACAAATTCCTGTCATATGAATCGGTCATATGTTGATTTTGAAGAAAGTAGCACAAGGCTCCTTTAGGGAGAGTTTTGTGCTATTTTTTTGTTTGTTTATATATTCTTAAAGAAAGGTGTTGTTTATGAGGAACAAAAAGAAAGAGTTAAGCATTATCAAAGAACAATATTCTGCAACCGAAACAAATATAGATTATATTGTGTTTCCTAAAACTAACACACAAAAAAGTAGTATAAGAAGAATTTCAACAGAAAAAGGCATCAAGTTGGTTCAAAAAAATTATATATTTAAAAACTTCTCCGAAAATGATGAAGTTTTATTCAAAAAAAACGGTTTCAGAAACATTGAGTTTTTTGAAATGCATCTCAACAATTCAATAGACCAAAATGTTGAATTGCTAATTGATACATTAAATTTATAGAGGTTACAAGGATATAACGACAATGAAAACAATTGAGGAAATAATAAATCGGCATTTTGCAACAGAAAAAGAGTTAGATATTATTAGAATACCCCCCAAATTTGATTTTCAAAATGAAAACCAATATTTTGAGGTGAAAGGAGAAATGAACTATTTTGTTAAGATAAAAAAGAACTTGAAAAAGGAATTTGTAAACAACAAAATACTAGAACCATTAATTCGAGTTCCGCATATATATGAATATAATCAAACTTTGGATAATACAGCGGAATACATTATTGAAGAATATATAGATGGCGTTATTGTTGATGAGTATACAAATGAGTTAACAATGTATTTAATCGGCCGGGCTTTTGGAACAGCTTTTAATATTAAGCGTCAGGAGGTTAATTTATCAGATGTATTCAAACATTTGAATAGTGAAGAGAAACAATTATACAGGAAGTATTATTCAGGAAGTAGGATAGACGGATTTGTTCTTTTGGATGTTGAATATGTTTTGTCTAACAATAAAGAAAACATTTCAGTTATTGATTTGGAAAATTGTTTGTATGACGATGTGAGACCATATATAAATACATATGCCAAGGTTTTTGGAGAGGCTTTTGTTTCTGGTTTTGCTCATGCTTCAAATATGAAATATGACGATTTTATATTATCTGATATGGAAGAATACTTGCATATAAAGCAAAAAGTAGAGGAAATAGAAAGAACAAATTAAAAGCTTCTTTACAGCCACTCGCCGAAACTTCGGTGTGAGCCGTCCCGTTTGCGAGAGCGCATGACTGTTAATCATGATGTCGCTGGTTCGAGCCCGGCAGGGGGAGCCATGAAAATCAACCCTCATATCTGAACCATTTGTGTTCGATAAAGGGTTGATTTTCTTTTATAGAACTTATAATTATATAGTTCCCTCCCTATTTTATTAATCGTACACTTTCTCAAAAACTGTCTAAAATACGAGATGAATCTTCAAAATAATTTTCAAACGAATCATTCCCATACAATTAAATATCCTGCAAAGCGGCTTGCTTTCCAATGTAATCCTCTTCGAACCTATTAGGTGTTCGATAACGGAGTACGGAATGCGGTCGCTTTTCGTTATAGAATTCCATGTACTCTTTTACTGCTATTCTGAGGAGAATCGGGTTTGTTTCGCCGGTTATTGTAAGAAAAAACAGCCGATAGGTTTGAGTTGATTTACGGACGTCGCCGAGAACACGCCTGCGAGCGTTCAGACATGATGAAACAGCCTGTCGCCCTGCGGCGGCTAGCGATGACGAAGCGGTTATTGAGCCGGTAGACAGCAGCTGTCAACGCGCAAAGGCGCTTCCGAGTAATCACGCTTAGCATATAAGATGAGGCTTTTGGCTATAAAAAGGCGGGAACAGCGTTCTGGTTTGACCTCTGCTCAAGCTGCACAGAGCTTGACAAGGAAGACAACACGGCAGAACCTTGCCCGGCAGGAAAGACAAGGCCGGGTTCAAAATCGCAGATATATTCGATTGACGAGCCCGGTTCCGGAACTGCCGGAATTTATTGATTCGGTAAAAAACAAAAGATGTCCCGCTTTTTTTGTATTATTTTGCGGAGGTTCTTGAATTCGACACAATTCTATGCTATACCATAAGTAACTAATCAGTCAGTTAGTAAAGAAGGAAGCGGCATATATGAGAGCGACAGAGGAACAGCACAACGCGCGCAAGCGGGAAATAATGGAGAAGTGTTTTGAATGCTATGCGGAAAACGGTCTGACCGGCACGGGCATCAAGGCTTTGGCGGCAGCTTGCGGCTGCACAACGGGAAATCTGTACTCCTATTTCAGCAGTGTGGATGAGCTGATCATCGAATCGACGGCATACTGCATGGAAAAGGTCGAGGACGATTTTATGGAGATGGCACCCACCGACCCGAAGGATGTTGTCCGGTTTGTAAAAGAGGTTCCGTATTGGACGGCAAAAAAACACGGCAAGAAATATCGTCTGATGTATCAGATCTATACCCATCCGAAATATATCGAATACGGCAAGAAATTCTTTGAGGGCGTCAACGAGCGCTATACCGAGTATGCCAAGCGGCTGGAGCCGAAGATAGGTATTCCGTACACGGTGATCACTCCGCTGATCTTTATCTTTGTCCGCGCCTGTGTGCATTATGCCATGTTCGAGGACGAATATTATCTTCAAACCCAGATGGAGGTCTTAAAGCAGGGAGTTGCCCTGTTTGCAGATAAATACCGCTCACAATACTTGAACGGAGGTAACGAAAAATGAAGAAACGAATCTGTTGCATTACCATTGCACTTTGCACCGTATTTTGTATTTTGTTTACTGCCGGATGCGGAAAAGCGGCAAAGCCCAACGCCGCTGCACTGCCGGAGGTGCGGAACAACGGCACGGCGATCCAGTGGAAATACAGCGATGAAACCGATTGGCGCGACCTTGTGGCGCTTACCGAGCTGCAGGGTGCTGCCGGAGAAAACGGCAAGAACGGCACAGACGGCAAAGACGGCAAGGACGGAGTCAACGGCGAGAATGGCATCGACGGTAAGAACGGAATAAACGGAAAAGACGGCATTAACGGCATTGACGGAAAAAACGGTCTTGACGGCAAAGACGGCGTTGACGGTAAAAACGGTGCCGACGGTAAGGACGGGATAAACGGTGCCGACGGGAAAAACGGTCTTGACGGCAAAGACGGCATTAACGGCACCGACGGAAAAGACGGTACAAACGGAAAGGACGGCATAGACGGTAAAGACGGAAAGGACGGCATAGACGGTAAAGACGGAGCCGACGGCAAAGACGGAGCCGACGGCAAAGACGGAGCAGACGGCAAGGACGGCATTAACGCTAAAAACATAGAGGTGCAGCGAGCCGAATCCTACATACAGTGGCGTTACGAGGGCGACGAGTGGCAAAATCTTGTTGCGATAGCCGATATAGAGGGCCCCGCCGGACAGAACGGAACGGACGGTGCAAACGGAAAAACTCCGGAATTTCGCGTAAGCGAAAATATCCTGCAATGGCGTTATGTCGACGATGAAATATGGCTGAACCTGTACGATCTTTCGGTTTTGAAAGGACTCGACGGCAGAGACGGCGCTGACGGCAAGGATGGTATAAACGGCAAAGACGGAATCGACGGCAAAGACGGAGCCGACGGCAAGGACGGAACAAACGGACAAAACGGCTCTGACGGCAAAGACGGTAAAACACCTTTTATCGGCGAAAACGACAACTGGTGGATCGGAGAAATCGACACCGGCATCAAGGCGGCGGGTACCGACGGAAAAGACGGTATAAACGGCATCGACGGTACAGATGGAAAGCAAATTGAAATTCAAAAGACCGATTTGTATATTCAATGGCGTTACAAGGGCGGCGAGTGGCAAAACCTTGTGGCTCTCGCAGATATTTTAGGTCCCTCCGGACAAAACGGTACAAACGGCGAAGACGGTAGAACTCCCGAATTTCGGGTAAATGGCAATCAGCTGCAATGGCGATACGAAGGCGAGACCATTTGGCTGAATCTATATGATCTGTCCGTGTTAAAAGGTGCAGACGGCAAAGACGGATCATGCGCCGGTTATTTTGCCGCAAACGGCAGTGTGTACAGCGCGGGAAAAGCGCTTCCGTTCACGGTGAAAAAGAAAAGCGGAGGGTTGATCTCCTATAACGCATCAAGCAATAAGATCACCCTTTCAAAAGGGCATACATATAGCCTGGTGTTCAGCGGAACGATTGCAGTGAGCGCCAAGAGCGATGGCAAAGCATGCGGGGCAGCACTCTTCGACGGATATAACTCTGAAATGGCGTTGGAGACGCAAACCTATGTGACTGCGCCGAAGGCCGACCAAACAGAAAAGCTGACCATGGCGTATAACACCATATACACAGCGGAAGAGGATATTACTCTGACATTTCAATACACAACCATGCTGCTCCAAGATACGAATTTTAAGGACGCCCGGTACAACATAACCATTATAGCACTTGACTGAGCCTATACATATAAAACGGAGGTGACGGAAAATGAAGAAACGAATCTGTTGCATTACCATTGCACTTTGCACCGTTCTTTCCATAGTATTTACTACCGGATGCAGCAAGACGGCAAAGAGCAACACCATACTGCCGGAGGTGCGGAATAACGGCACGGCGATCCAGTGGAAATACAGCGACGAAGCCGATTGGCACGACCTTGTGGCGCTTACCGAGCTGCGTGGCGCTGCCGGAGAAAACGGAAAGAACGGTGTCGACGGAAGTAACGGCACAAATGGAAAAGACGGCATTAACGGCACAGACGGTAAAGACGGCAAGGACGGAGTCAACGGCGAGAATGGCACCGACGGTAAGAACGGAATAAACGGTACAAACGGAAAAGACGGCATTAACGGCATTGACGGTAAAGACGGTGCCGACGGTAAGGACGGTATAAACGGCACCGACGGAAAAAACGGTCTTGACGGCAAAGACGGTAAAGACGGAGCCGACGGCAAGGACGGCATTAACGCCAAAAACATAGAAGTGCAGCGAGCTGAATCCTACATACAGTGGCGTTACGAGGGCGGCGAGTGGCAGAACCTTGTGGCGATAGCCGATATAGAGGGCCCCGCCGGACAGAACGGAACGGACGGTGCAAACGGAAAAACTCCGGAATTTCGCGTAAGCGAAAATATCCTGCAATGGCGTTATGTCGACGATGAAATATGGCTGAACCTGTACGATCTTTCGGTTTTGAAAGGACTCGACGGCAGAGACGGCGCTGACGGTACGGACGGTATAAACGGACAAAACGGTTCTGACGGAAAAAACGGAGCCGACGGTAAGGACGGTGCGGACGGAAACACCCCGTTCATCGGTGAGAACGGCAACTGGTGGATCGGAGAAATCGACACCGGCGTGAAGGCTGCCGGAACAGACGGCACAGACGGTGTTGACGGCACAGACGGCGAAAAGGGTGACAAGGGTGACAAAGGTGACCCCGGCGAAAAGGGCGATAAAGGAGACAAGGGAGACAAAGGAGATAAAGGCGATAAGGGCGATGCCGGTCAGAACGGCGGAAGCTCCGGGTATTTTTATGCAAAAGCGTCAACAGGGGTGGCTACTCTTCAAAACCATCCTGCAAGAATTGAATTTAATGAAAAAATAAACAGAGGCGGCTTGATTTCAGCTTCCGGAAATGAAATTACGCTGAAAAAGGGGCATATATACAATATCGTCATAAGCGGCTCTCTCGGAGTCAGCTCGAATGCTTCCGGCAACACCGGTTATTATTGCATCCAAATGACAGACAGCAGTGAGGATGCGGATTTTTGCAGGAAGATCACACGCATAAAACGAGATGGAACGAGTGCAAGGCTTCCGTACACTCACGACTATCATTCCTTTAACTTCAACAGAATGTACGACGCATCAGCCAAGGATATAACATTGAAATTTTTATTTGAGCAATCGGAATACAATACACTTCTTGAGGAATTCAGCGGCACCATTACTATAACCGCTCTTGACTGAGCCGATATATACGAAAACGGAGGTAACGAGAAATGAAAAAACAAACACTCAGTATTATGCTCACCCTGTGCATGGTGATGTGTGCAATTTCACCTGTGATGAGCTACGCCGATCCGGGCGCATCCGCCTCGGGTGCGTACGGCGCACTGCTTACACCCGACACAACCCCGCCGGCCGGATGGGCAGAGGATGAAAGCAACCCGTACGGAACGAAAAAAGGTCAGCCATTTGCCATCACCCCGTGGTATGAGCCGATAATTTACAGCTACCGCAATGCGGAGAGACAGGCGGCACAGGATCACACCAAGGTATACAGCAAGTGGACCTTCGGGATCAACATTGCCGAATGTACACCGAGTGCCCACAAGGTTTCTGCGGTCGACAATGTTGCCTTTGCTGTCGGAACAGCTTACGATCCGCTCGGCACAGGCAGAAACGATCACGCCATCTTTGTCGGTCTTTGCGATATGAATAATTCCAATAACACGGCGAAGATCTGCTATTGGGTGCAGAATCTTGTGACAAATAAGCGTTCCGATCTCCAGAAAATTGCCGACGCTCCGATGTGGGCGTGCAAGAAACCCGGTTACGGCGAGCTTGAATATCAGGAATTCCGCCACTATTTCAATGTCACGGCGGGTGACTATGACGGTGACGGAAAGATGACCGCCGTTATCACCTACGCCGGCAATGATGATCTGTGGGGAATCGCCGGAACCGGCATTTCCGGAGAGCAGAGTCTTTCAAGAAAATCGTTTGTCAAATCCAAGGGCAGCGGTAATGCTTACTTTGACGGCTGGAACACGACTCTGTACGAGCGCGACCAGATCACGAAGTCGCTTGTCTCGGCGGATATCGACCGAGACGGCTGCGATGAGCTTATCGTGTACGCAGGTATTGCCGACCCGGATAAAATCGACGGCAGGGACAAGGAGATTTCCGGCGATTCCTTCCGTAAGGCTGTTTCAAAGCTCTCGGTATACAAAGCCGAAAACGGAAACCTCAAAAGAGTTGATCAGAAGTCTCTGATAACCCTGAACCGCGAGGATGAAAAAGCGGACGGCAGCCGTTACTACGATCATATCCGCTACGGAAACCTTGCCGCGGGAGACATCAACGGCGACGGCTGGCAGGAGATCATTGTTGCAGGATATTTCCGTGAAGTCAGGGAAGAAAAGCAGAAGGGCTTTATCTGGGACAAGAAAACCGACGACGAAAACATGGGCTTTGCCGTTTATTACGGTCAGAACAAGTCAATAACGAATGTGCAGAAAACCACCATGAGCGGTTATACCGCAAACGGAACAACGGATCTGGGAGTAAAGCCGAAGCCCGCTATGACAAGCGTTGCGATCAACGGCAGAGGTACGCCGGAGCAGGTATGGATCGCAGGCGGACTGTATGAGGTTCAGCAGAACGGCGCGCTTAATCTTCTGCGCGACACCGCGCGCGAAAAGAATTCAAGCGCGAGATGGTGGTGGTATCAGGATGCCATCGCCGGCAATTTTGACCACAACACGGAAGGCCGCGAGCAGGTGATCGCGCTTGCCGCCGAAAGGCAAAAGGGAAGCGGTTCGGGGCGCAAATTCGACCTGTTCACCGATGTTTTCTACGGCGAGAATTTCGGCAGCGGCACTCTTTCGGTCGCCGGGAAGTATACGGTGACAGCCGAAAAGGACGAGTTTTCCAAGCTGTGCCACGACGCCGACCTTGCATGGGATATGCCGTATAACTGCATACTGCTTGCGGCTGACGTGAACAAGGACGGTCTGTTTGCCCGGTATGAGGGCAAGGGCTACGGATATTCCGACGCGCAGGTGCAGGCGGTGCTTCAGGCGGCTCCGTATTTTGCGGAGCTCGGCGACTATGACCTCGATTTCTCCGACGGCTCAACCACCTATACCTTCTCCTCCGGCTATTCGGACACGAAATCCTCGTCGCACAACACCTCCTTCGGCGCGTCCATCGTCGTGCAGGGAGATCTGAAGGTGTGGAGATACGAGGCGACGCTCGGATATACCATGGATTTTACAAAGAGCACCGAGGATACCCTTTCAAAGGAATACAGTGCCTCCTTCAATGCCGGCGGCAACGATTCCGTGGTGCTGTACCGCGTGCCGGCGACAACCTATTATTACTCACTTTATGACCCCGGAAAGGGCGATTTTGATCTCAGCGAGAAAAACACCATCGCCCTGATGATCCCCGGGCAGCCGGTCTACACCATGCTCGACCGGGAGTATTACGATGAGTTTGCGGTACTGTACAACGAAACCTACAAGAAAGACATTGCAGCGGGAAAGGCAAAGGCTCTGCCGATACTGAACAGCCATGTACTGCCGGAAAACGCCGAGGGCGACCCGTTCGCCTATTGGTCGAATACCGCTACTACCGCCGACTATGTTTCGAAATTTGAGTCGCTGAGTAAGCAAAAATATGAGCTTGGCTTCGGTGCAAGCAGTATCACAAACGACTGGACGACCACGTCCGAACATGCCGAAGGAGTTGAGATAGCTCACGGCTTCTCCGCTTCGATGAAAAACACGTGGGGTGTAGACGCATTCAATATGGGTTTTGTGATTGATTTGAGCTACAGTAAAGCAACGGGCACGGTCTACACCACGACGAAAAGCAGCGGCGCCAGCGGCACGGTCAACAATATCGACCGCCGTTCGCTCCTTGCCTCCTACGGAATCGGCTATGATGTTTCCAGCCAGTACGGCTTTACATGGGATTTCGGTATGCGTACATGGACGGCAGGAGATCAGAAAATTCCTGTATTCGGCTATGTATTGACCAGTCTTCGCGCCGCACCGCCCATACCGACACTTACGGGCGTATCCGTAACGGATAACCGGAGCGCAAAAATTACCTGGGAGGCGCCTACGGCAGACCTCAGACGTCCCTATGCCGGGTATCATATCTGGATGCGTATGGATGACGGAGAGTTTGAGCGTGTGACCGAAGCTCCGCTTTCTGCGGAAGAGCTTTCTTATACATACACCTCACTGCAGGCGGATACCACCTATACATTTGCAGTCTCCTCCGTGACAGACAAAGGAATGGTATCGGCACTGTCCAACACCAAAACCTTCTCAACCTTTGCGGGTACCGGCGGCAGAGAAATCGAATTCCGCAGTAACGGCAGCAGTATCCAGTGGCGATATGCGGGTGAAAGTGACGACGCTTACCGCGATCTTGTCTCACTTGCCGAGCTGACGGGAAATGACGGCGCAGACGGAAAACAAATTGAACTGCGGGTATATAACGGATTCGTACAGTGGAAGTACAGCGATGATTCCGTCTGGAATAATTTGATTGCCTTGTCGGAGCTGAAGGGCGAAAAAGGCGACAAGGGCGACAAGGGCGACAAGGGCGACAAGGGCGACACGGGAGATAAGGGAGATAAGGGAGATAAAGGCGCACCTGGGCAGGACGGGAAAGACGGTGTAACGCCGAAGCTGAAAATAGATGATGACAACCTTTGGTATGTCTCCTATGACGATGGACATACATGGGCATCCCTCGGCATTAAAGCCACCGGAGATAAGGGCGATACCGGTAAAGACGGACAACAAGGCGACAAGGGCGATAAAGGCGATCCCGGAGAGACGGGCGCACCCGGGCAGGACGGAAAAGACGGTGTAACGCCGAAGCTGAAAATAGATGATGACAACCTTTGGTATGTCTCCTATGACGATGGACATACATGGGCATCCCTCGGCATTAAAGCCACCGGAGATAAGGGCGATACCGGAGAAGCCGGACAACAGGGCGACAAGGGCGACAAGGGCGATAAAGGCGACAAGGGTGACCCCGGTGAGACCGGTATACCGGGACAGAACGGCAAGAACGGAACAAACGGTGCCGGCGGCGCAAGCGGCGCTGACGGTAAAAACGGGAAAGACGGTAAGGACGGCATCGGAATCGCCAAAGCGGAGATCAATGCAGACGGCGAGCTTGTTCTCACCTATACGGATGGCAAGGCGGTCAATCTCGGCAAGGTTGTCGGTGCGAACGGTAAGGACGGTCTGACCCCCTTTATCGGCGAAAACGGCAACTGGTGGATCGGTGAGAAAGACACTGGCGTGAAAGCGGCGGTGGATGCAGCAGTCCCCGCAGGCTCCGGAAACATATCCGAATCCGCAGCTTCTCCTGCTTTGATTGCAATAGGCTCTGTTGCAGGAGTTGCGCTGCTCGGTAACCTCGGCTTGATCTTGTTCATTGTACTGAAAAAGAAAAGTGGTCTTGTTTGAGGCTGCAAAACGGAGGTAGCAAGAAATGAAGAAACGAATACTCAGCATCCTGCTCACCCTGTGTATGGTGTTCTGCATTGTGCCGACTACGGCGTTTGCCGCGGGTGAGACAAACAGGAAAGTCGAAACGGAACAAGAGCTTGTCGATGCGCTGGCGGACAGCAGCGTAGACATCATCACGCTGAAAAATGACATTGCAATCGGCACGACCCTGACCGTCCTCCGCAAGGTCACCCTCGATCTCAACGGCTATGTTCTGAAAATGACCGGCAGCGGCAGCGTTATTATCCTCGATAATAAGAGCGGCATCACCGGCGACCTGACCCTTATCGACAGCAATCCCACGGCGGAGCACAAATTCAAGGTTAACGGCGCAGAACCTTGGGTGCTGGACGACAGCGGTACAGAGACCGTCTATGGTGGCATCATCACAGGCGGCACGGGCAGCCGGATCTTCTTCTCCAACGGGGTGGGAGGCGGCGGCGTGATCATCGGCAGCGGCGCACTCCCCATGAACGGCGGCAATATCGTCGGCTGCATAGCCAATAGAGGCGGTGGCCTGTTCCTCTCAGACGGTTCGTTCACCATGAACGCCGGCAGCATTGTCGGCTGCTCAACACCAAACAGATTAACGACCGGAGAGGCCTTTCACGGCGGCATATACGCTTTTGGTCCGATGGCGAACGGAGACACAACCGGCGTGATCACGTTGACCGGCGGCCTGATCAAAAACAACGGCAGATACGCTATCAATGCTGCGTATATGACCACAATTTACGCCAACGGCGGCGAGGTATACGGTGAGGTTCACCTAAATCAGGCATGTAAGATCACCTGTCTTGCAGAAGATAACGGTATTACCGCCTTCAAAGGCAAGACGGTGATCGGCGGAACTTCCAGTGTAAATCCAAGCCATGTTGACTGGGGCCTCTTCTACGGCGGTCTATATATTTACGGCAATACGACCGGCGTCATCGTGACCTACAAGGACGGCGACAGTGAATACGCAAAGCAGGTTCTGCCCTCCGGCACTCTCGCGACGCGTCCCGATGCTCCCGCCGCCACACCGGGCTATACCTTCGGTGGCTGGAACAAGGCCGACGGCACGGCGTGGGATTATGCAAGCGATAAAGTCACCGATAACATAACATTGTATGCAAAATGGGCAGCGAACACCTACACGATTACCTTCGACACCGCCGGCGGCAGTGAGGTGATAACAAAAACTATAGATGTTACATACGGCGAGCCGCTCGGCGACATGCCTGTGCCCAAGCGCGAGGGCTATGTTTTCCTTGGTTGGTATGATGCTCTTGTGGGCGGCAAATGCTACGGGGACAGCGACGGTAAAAGCACAAGTCCGTATGATAAGGATGTGAGTATTACACTGTACGCACAGTGGGCGGAGGCACCCTCGCGTATGGTCTATTTCAACACATGCGGCGGCACGATGACAGGGCCTGTCGAAGTGCTGCACAAACTGAATACGCCCATTGCCAAGCCTGATAATCCCACCAAACCGGGGCACACCTTTAACGGCTGGTATACGGACAGCGCCCTCACACAGGTGTGGAACTTTGACGACTGGGTGACCGGGGAACTGAAGCTGTACGCCGGATGGACAGTTAATCAGTACACAATCACCTTTGACACCGAAGGCGGCAGCGAAATTGCCCCGATTACGCAAAACTACGGAACGGCAATTACCGCCCCTGCCAACCCGACAAGAGAGGGCTACACCTTTATCGGCTGGGATATGGAAATTCCCGAAACCGTGCCTGCCGAGAATATGACTGTCACGGCACAGTGGGAAATCAATCGGTACACAATCACCTTTGACACCGCAGGCGGCAGCGAGATTGCTCCGATCACGCAGGACTACGGCACGAATATTACCGCCCCTGCCGACCCGACAAGAGAGGGCTACACCTTTATCGGCTGGGATAGGGATATTCCTGTGACCATGCCCGCCGAGAATATGACGCTTAAATCACGGTGGAGAGACACCGAAAAGCCGACGGGCGAAATTATCATAGGCACCGATAAATGGCACGAATTCTTAAACACGCTCACCTTCGATCTGTTCTTTAAGGATACGCAGGAGGTAACGTTAAACGCCGCCGACAACAGCGGAACTGTGTTTGTCTCCTATTTGGTGACCGATCGGGAGCTCTCCGAGGCTGAGCTGAAATCCCTCGTATTCGGCGGGTATGAGGAGCCGTTCCGCATAGACCCCAACGGAGAGTATATTGTTTATGCAATGCTCGTTGACGAGGGCCTGAACATAACATACCTACGCTCCGACCGCGTAACGCTTGACAATATTCAGCCGGTCATCGGCGGTATTGAGGATGGCAAGACCTATTGCGCGGCACAGACGGTTACAATTACCGAGAAGTATGTGGATACCGTTACAGTAAACGGAGCGGCGGTCACGCTTGATGAAAGCGGCAGCTTTACCCTTGCTCCTGCAGACGGCAGGCAGAGAATCGTTGTCACCGACAAAGCCGGCAACACAGCCGAGATGACCGTAACGGTCAACGACGGGCATACCTACGGTGAATGGGTATCAAACGGCGACGGCACGCATAGCCGTCAATGCACGGCGGACGGCTGCAGCGGGCTTGAAACAAAGGATTGCTCCGGCGGCAAGGCAACCTGCACCGAAAGAGCGGTATGCGAGGACTGCGGAAAGGCTTACGGCGAACTCAACGCGAACAATCACGCCAGCCTCAAGCATATTGACGCAAAGGCGGCGGCCAAGGACACCGAGGGCAATGTCGAGTATTGGTATTGCAGCGGCTGCGACAAATATTACGCTGACGCTGATGCGACCAAGGAAATCGCCAAGGCAGCTACCGTAACGGCTAAGCTGCCGGACGAACCGAGGTCTCCTCAGACCGGCGACAACAGTAGCCTCATGCGGTGGTTTGCGCTGCTGCTTGTCAGCGGCGGTGCTGTTATCGGCACAGCTGTTACCAAAAAGAAGAAAAGGCTGAAATAAAGACACACATACAGTGCAGGGACGGTGGTTTGCGCCGCCCCTGTGCTTAAAAAAACGAAATTTTACATGTAAAAAGCCGCGAAACGGTTGCTCCCTCTTGACATTATTCCAAGTTGAGAATATAATACAATCAGAGAGGAGATGTAAACGATGTACGGCACAAAATACATTTCAGCTATTGAAGCGGCGGAGCGCTGGCACCTTTCAAGACGCCGTGTGGTTGCTCTTTGCGGAGGCGGTCGCATAATCGGAGCACAAAAAGCCGGAGCGTATTGGATCATTCCGGAAAACGCAGAGAAGCCGTCGGACGCACGTGTTAAAACCGGTAAATATATCGGAATCCACGCGGCGGAAAAGGAATCAAACTGAGACAGAAAAGCTTTCATACACAGACCCGTAGGCAAAGGATTTCCGGCAAAGCCCACGAGCCAAAAAAAGAGAACGAGGCATCGGCTTTGCATGGCAGGGTCGATGCCTTACGGCATTTTACAGGAGGTGCGACAAATGAAAAAGGTTATCACAATAGGACGCGAGTTTGGGAGCGGCGGTCGTGAAATCGGCCGCAGAATTGCAGAAAAGCTGCAGATCGCTTATTACGATCAGGAGATCGTAACCGAGATCTCCAAGCGTACAAGACTCTCTGAGGAATATGTGGAACGCATCACCGAAGACCGCCCGTATATGTCTTATCCCATCCATGTCGGCACGAGTTTTTATATGGGCTATTATGCCTATACGGAGATTGACAGAAGCCTTTCGGTGTTTGCTGAGCAGCATAGCATTATTTTGGAATTGGCGGACAGATCCGATTGTGTTATCGTCGGGCGATGTGCCGATTATATTTTAAAGGAAAAAGAGCCGTTCCGTATTTTCGTCTACGCGGATGCAGAGAGCAAACTGAAACGCTGTCGGGAACGAAGCCCGGAGAATGAAAACTTATCCGATTCCAAGATTAGAAAAAACATACGCTCTATAGATAAAGGAAGGGCAAGGTATTACAACTATTTCAGCCGGCAAAAATGGGGCTCACGCGAAAACTACGACCTGCTTATCAATACCTCGGGCAAAGATGTCAAGCAGGTTTCCGAAGCGGTTGCCGACTATCTGAAGAGATATCTCTTTGAATGACGGATGTTTTAGCTACGGTGGTGAAATTATGCAGACAATTTGGCATTCAAAGCGGGAATAGCTTCTGTTTCGTTAAAAAATCACCGGATGGCAGGAAGCGTATATCGGAAGGCTGAACCGGGAATACATTGAGCTGCTCAGCCGCGACGGCTCGGAAGTGGAAAAGCTTTGGGAGCTGTATAGATGATGCAACCGGGCTGCCGGTTTTTATCGGCACAGTCGCAGATAACGGGAAGTAATGTACAGTTTACGGTTTGTTGAAAGCGGGGGAGGGAGAAGGAGATGAAACGAAAAGTGATCACAGCGCTTTTTACGGCTTTGTTGCTCGGCGCCGTATTAATTCAGCCGACGTATGCCAATTCCGCTCAGCGTCACTGGAGCGGAACAAGCGGCACCGGCACACTTGTAAAAGACAAGGACTGTCCGCTTGAGGTGGATAAGGAGCTTTTGACCTTTGATGTGCAGGAGTTCCCGAAGAATTACTACAACAGTGCCGAAGAATTTCTCGCCTATACAGGCAAGGTCACGGCTGAGTATACCTTCCGCAACCCCGCCGACTATGCGGTGACCGCCGCGCTTGTCTTTCCGTTCGGCAATCTGCCTCATTACGGGGAATATATCTACGATTCTTATACCGGCAAGCATACTGCCGCTTTGGAGACCGATAGGTTCGGCGTTGAGGTCAACGGCAAACCGATCGAGGCTACCGTGCGTCATACGCTGAAAGACAGAGGAACACCGTTCTCTTTGGATACGGATATGCCGAGACTTGCGGACGGATATATTTCCGATAGCTTTTTCCGTCCCGAGCTCCCTGTATGGGTACAGCAATACTCCGTTGAAGGCATCGATCCCGAAAATCAAGCCGCAACCGCTGCTTTTGTCCTGCGTGAGGATCCGACAAAAACACGGGTGCTGTGGGAGGAAAAGAGCGGCATGGCTGCGCTGAAGGACGGCATCCGAATGTCCGGCTGGGCAAAAAACGGCGACACATTTACCGTATATATTTTCGGAGAGCCTCCGAAGGAAGATATCGCGTGGTCACTTTATGAAAACGGCGCGTGTGAGAAGAAAATTGACGGCAATATTAAATTGAAATATTCGGAACAGACGACCTTCCGAGCTTTTGCTTTCGGGGAATACGACAATAGCTCCGGAATATCGGAGGTTGATTGGTATAATGCGCAGGTCGCATTTCTGAACGCCGGCTCCGAAGAATGGCAGCGGGGCGGAATCTACACCGAAAAATCCGCCTTTTCACTGATGCGGTGGTATGAGTATACCCTGACGCTGGAGCCGGGACAGACTTTGACAAACACGGTAACAGCTCCGCTGTATCCTGACATTGACGCAGGCTACACACCGAGTATTTATTCCTACACCTATCTGCTCTCTCCTGCAAAAACATGGGCGCAGTTCGGAGAGCTGAAAATCGTGGTAAACACACCGTATTATATGACCGAAAACAATCAAGGCAGCTTTTCCAGAACGGAAAAGGGCTATGAGCTGACCCTGCCGGGTCTGCCGGAGGAGGAGCTGACCTTCACATTGTCGGAATCAGAGCATCCCCGGTCTCCAAAGCTATCGCTTCCGTTCAAGCCGGTCTTCCTGCTTGCAGGCATTGTCGGCTTTGTGCTGATCGGCGGAGGCGTGATTGCCGTTGCGCTGATTATTAAAAGGAAAAAGAGCCGTGGGAAAGAGCAGCCTTAAAAAAGCGACGCGAACCCGACTTGCGGCATGGCTCTGCTTCGCGGGTGTTCGGTGCTTTTTCTTCCGGAAGCGGCTGCCGGAATATTCTGCGGACTTTTGATTGATTTCATCTTTGAATATCCGAATGAAAAGAGGTGACCGAAAATGTTAAAGCGAAAAGTTTCTGCCATATGGGTCTTGATTCTTGCCGTAATAACCGCGTTTGCCTGTGCATTTGCTGCGGTTACCTATATCCGATGTAACAGGTATATGTCAACACCGAAAGCAAAAGAGATCGGTAACTTTCGTTTTTTAAATGCCGAAAGCGATGCCGAGGGCGTAAGCTTTGAGATCATCAATGCCCGTGAGGTCGGATCGGATGTTGTCCTGGATTTGCGGTGGGTAAACCGCTCCGGAAAGCCGATTGAATACGGTGCGTCGTATGAACTGTTCCGGCGGGCAGACGGTAAATGGGTAAAGATAGAACCGGAACCTATATTTCCGTCTATAGGCTACAGAATAAACAGTGGTTTTACTGCCGAGCTTTCTTATACGATCCCGGCTTATGTCGATATGATATCAGGAGAGAGGTATCGCCTGCAGACCGAATTCCGGTTTCAATACGGGGATGAATATTCCGAACCGTTGAAAAATCGGCTGGAATTTGAAGTGGTGAAAGCTACGGAATACATTATGAAGGAATCTTACACCTACAGATCCGAGCAGGACTCTGCAACGCTGTGCCTTGACCCGGACAACAAAACTTTTTCCTTCAGTCTGTCTTTGCTCAGCTCCTATTGGTCGCACGGCAGATACACCGAGACGGACGGGTACATTGTATGCAAAACCGATGATGAAACGGAAAATACCTACACCTTCCGCAGAGAGAACGATACGTTGGTCTTTGAATCCGGACGTTCATCACAAGTCCCCATGTACCGATATGGACAGACCGATAAAACTGCTGACAGCTGTGTTCCGGACGGCGCAGTGTTTCGTCAGGGGCTGTTCGGCTCCGAAGCCGACGTTCCGTCCCTTCGGATCAAGCTCAAGGCGGACACAGAAATCGAAAATGACGAATTTCTCGCGGCGCTTTGCAGCTGCGACTGGACAGTGCCGGCATCGGACGGAAGCGGGCAAATGATAAATACAAATGTCTGCGGTCCCGGAATCGGGGCGGAAATCAATCTGCCCGAAGCAAACATTTCCTTGCCGGCAGAAGCTGCGCTGCAGTTTGACACACAGCCCGATACCGTGACGGTAAAGTGTCTTAAAAAGGGCAACAGCATTGAGGATATCTGCAATATCGACAGCTCGGACGGAAAATACTCTTTCGGCATGAAGAACGGAGAATATGTTTACCGTATCACCGCCGAATGGCAGAACGGCAACCGTGCGCAATACGGTTTTGTCGGAAGGGGTTTGCCGACCGACTGACAAAAGTTGAACCTTGATGTAAAAATCTGAATATGACACCGGTGCGACTGTATCGATGCCAAAGCTGTAAAGGAAGAATGACAGAAAACCGACAGGCGCACAGACCCGGTACAAAAGGGAGCTGTGCGCCTGCTTTTTTATCAATCATACGTTCACCCTCACAATTTGATGAAAGGGATAACCGATATGACCTATACGAAAAAAACAACGGAAAATCTGCGTCGGCTTGCCGCATTGTCTGAAGAGAGAAACGGCATTACACCGGATATGTATACCGAACACGCCGTGTTCAGAGGACTCAGAGATATGAGCGGCAACGGCGTTGTGACCGGACTTACCGAAATATCAACTATTAAAGCAAAAGAAAAAGAGACGGACGGAACCGTTCATTCCTGTCCCGGGGAGCTTTACTACCGCGGATATAATATCCGCGATTTGGTGGGCGGTTTTTCCTCAGAAAACCGTTTCGGCTTTGAGGAGATTACATATCTGCTGCTCTTTTCCTCGCTTCCGAATAAAGAGGAGCTGCAGCTGTTTGAAAAAATGCTGACCGAATTTCGCAGTCTGCCTAAATCCTTTGTAAGGGATATGATTATGAAGGCGCCGGGGCGCGATGTGATGAACATTCTTTCCCGCTGCGTGCTGGCGCTCTATAGCTATGACGATGACCCGGACAACATTTCCACCGAAAACGTCCTGCGGCAGTGTCTGCATCTGATAGCGGCATTCCCGATGTTGGCGGTATATAGCTATCAGTCCTATCAGCACTTTCACTGCGGACAGAGCCTGGTAATCCACCGCCCGGAAAAAGGACTGTCCACGGCGGAAAACACTCTGCGTATGCTGCGCATCACCGGCGAGTATACGCCGCTTGAGGCAAAGCTGCTCGACCTTGCCTTGGGGCTGCACGCCGAGCACGGCGGCGGCAACAATTCCACCTTCACCACGCATGTAGTGACCTCCTCCGGCACCGACACCTATTCCGCCATTGCGGCGGCTCTCGGTTCACTGAAGGGACCGCGCCACGGCGGTGCCAATATCAAGGTTGTGCGGATGTTTGAGGATATGAAAAAGAGCATCAACACTAAGGATGAGGACGCCGTTACAGGCTATCTGACGGCACTTTTAAACAGGGAGGCTTTTGATCGTGCGGGGCTTATTTACGGTATCGGACATGCTGTTTACTCCGAGTCCGACCCCAGAGCCGGGCTTTTGATGGACTGCGCCGCATCTCTTGCTGCGGAAAAGGGGTATGAGGATGAGTACGCCCTTTATTCGTTGGTGGCAAGGCTTGCACCGGAGATCATTGCAAAGAAGCGGAAGATGTACAAGGGGGTAAGCGCAAATGTGGATTTCTATTCGGGACTTATATATCGAATGCTGGATCTGCCATGCGAACTGTATACACCGATCTTTGCAATGGCGCGCATTGCCGGTTGGAGCGCCCACCGTCTGGAGGAGCTGCAGAATGCCGGAAAGATCATTCGCCCGGCATATATCGGCGTGAAGCCTACCCGGGAATATGTGCCGATCGAGAATAGGTGATAAGAGCAAAAAAACACGCCCTCGGAACCCGAATTTTACGGAATCCGAAGGCGTTTTTCTTGTTTTGGCTTAATCGGCTTTTTCCGCCGCTTTGGTTCTGCGGTACATATCCTGTATCTGCCGGTCGATTTTCGCTATATTTCCGGCACTGTTCCGTCGATACTCCACAACACTATTATTATAACATACAATAGGCCGATCGGTCAATACACAATAAAACGAAAAGACAAAGTTTGTATATAAGCACAAAACCGAATGCCGGAATTCGTATATCCTGCCAATTGTTTTTTTGAGAGAAATATGCTATACTGTAGATGCAAGGAGGAAGAGGTGATTCCAATGACCTAAGTACTCGCTCCCTTATATAAAGCGTTAAGGGAGAAAAGTCTCGGCACCGAAAGACGACATTGCGCCTGAAAGGCAAGCCGCTTCAGTAGGCAAGTTCATCGCACTGCGGTGTTTATATAGAGAGAGGCGTAGATTTGGAGGACACAGCAAGGTGCCACTAAACAAGGAAAGAGAGGTACAAGACAGATGTTAGATATCAAGAGCGAGGGATAGCCCTTGATTGCTGAGATGTAAGGCAATCAAGGGCTATCTTTTTTGTTATATAAAACGGTGAGTAATAACGGAAGAAATCTGCTTTGATAGAATCTTTGATAGTTTTCAGATCGGATTTGTTCCGTTATTATAGCTTTTCGAGGTAAGCTCAGGCAAAAAGGGCGGCAACCGTGCTGCCGGAAACAGCTGTTGTATACTGACGAATGCCTTTTATGCGGCAGACTCCGGCGGCAAACAGTCACGACGGTTCGGAGACCGGCATTTTTTTAAAGCATATCTCAATTAAATTGTTCACGATATGTTCTCTGAATCATTACATTTGCGACACAGGATCGATATTTATTAAAATGTTCAAATAATATATAATAGTGATCATAAAGTGAACGCCGACACCTGAAAAATCGGCAAAATCAAGAAGGAGAACGTTTTCGGACAAGCCTGTATGCGCTTGCGAATGAACGAAAGGGGAAACATGAAAATCAAGAGATTATTAACTGCTGTGCTTGCAACTATGTGTGCAGCTACTGCGCTTGCTTTTTGCGGATGCGGAAAAACGAAGGAGAATGTGGTCATATATTCTGCTGCCGAGGACTATCGTATTGAGCATATAAGAAAACGTATGGAGGAACAGTTTCCGGATTATAATGTGACCATTGAGTATATGACGACGGGAGAGCTGGCGGCAAAGCTGATCGCGGAAGGAAAGAATACCGGATGCGACATAATTTATGACCTGGAGTACAACTATATGCTTAAGCTCGACGAGGCAGGAGGGCTTGCCGACGTCTCGGCTCTTTGCAATGAAAGCGATTTCTGTGATGACACGATAATAAGCAAGAATTTTGTTCCTACCTATCGAAACGGCGGAGCGATCATACTCAACGTCGGCTTGTTAAAGGAAAAGGGGGTAGCGGAGCCGGAAAGCTATGCTGACCTTCTGAAGCCCGAATATAAGGGTCTGATCTCTATGCCCAACCCCAAATCGTCGGGTACCGGGTATATGTTTTGTAAAGCTCTTGTTAATGAATGGGGCGAGGATAAAGCGCTTGAGTATTTTGACAAGCTATCCGAAAACATACTTTCTTATACAAGCTCCGGCTCAGGTCCGATAAATGCTCTAATAATGAAAGAGGCGGCAATCGGTCTCGGTATGACGCCGCAGGCTGTTACCAAGATCAATGAGGGGCAGACCGAATTGAAAATAAAGTATTTTGAGGAAGGCTCTCCTTACTGCCTCTACGGACAATCGATCATAAGCGGAAAAGAAAACAGAGCGGCTGTAAAAGAAGTTTTTTCGTTCCTTAGCGGCAAACTGACAGAAGAAAATACCGAAAAGTTCTGCCCTGAAAAGATATATAAAACAAAGACCTTTGATGTACCGAACTATCCTGCAGAGATTAAATATGCCGATATGAGCGGAGATACGCTGCAGGCGAAGGAAGCTTTTCTCGAAAAGTGGAAATATTAAGGCGAAGAGCAGGATGTGTTTTTACCAACTATATCAGTAAAAAATCATACATACGGAAAAAGATCGAAACAGAATTCGTAACAAAAAAGCAGTGCGACCCGGTAGGGAGCACTGCTTTTTGCTGCCTTAGGTAATTAGGCTAAATGATCACATCCCCCTTAAAGTGCGCTGCAGGCTTTAGCCTTTTGCTTGACAAGCCAAGCGGTCATATCCCGCAGGGTCTCCTCGATCGGGCGCGGCCGATATGCGAACCTCTCCGTTGCGGCATCATGAGTAAACCGTCCGTTTGAGCCAAGAACAGCAATAGAATAAGGGGTGAAGAAAAGCGGCTTTTTCTCTTTCAGGCAACGGCGTTCATAGTACGGAGCAGCAAGCTTTGCAAGCTTTAACGGCAAGCATATGGGACGGTATATCAGCCTGGCAGCCTTTCCGACGATCTGCAGCATCCTGCGGATGGTGATGTAATGCCCGGACAGAATGTAACCCTTGCCCGGCTCGCCGCTTTCCGCGCAAGCCAGAATTCCTTTTGCCACATCCCGTACATCTACAAAATCATACCCGCCGCGCACGGCAAAGGGCAGCTTACCGGTGAGAAAGGACTTTGCCATTGATGTAAAGCTTCCGCCGAGCACATCACCGGGACCGATGATCCCGGAGGGAAAAACAATGCTGACGTTAAGTTCCTTTTGTGCTGCGCTAAAGACCATTTCCGTTGCAGCTGCTTTGCTTTTGGCATAATCGCCGTCTACAAGTCCCGGAGAAAATTCGCAATCCTCTGTAATGACGCAATTCTTCGGCTTTTCCGGTATGGCGTGTACAGAGCTGACATAGATCATTTTCCCTATGTGATGCTCCAGGCATTGCCGGACGACCTTACATGTGCCGCCTATATTGATCTGATAGAGCTTTGAGCCGGATCTTGAGGCGACGGAGATAATTCCGGCGCAGTGAATTACACAGGTTTTGTCATCAGCGCCTGCAAAGAACCGCTCAAGCGAGTCATCCTCGCATACATCGCCGGTGACTGTATGAACCTCTCCCGGTAGCAAAGCCGCATAAGGGTCATTGTGCAGCACCAATGCGTCTACCCGTACATTGCGGCGCACCAGCTCCTCAACGATTGCCCGACCGAGAAAACCGGTGGCGCCGGTAATCAAATATCTGTTATACATGTAGAAAACCTCCTTAAAATAACCACACAGGTGTTGACTATCTTTCACAAGTATAGTATACTAAATATAAAGGTTAAAAGCAATCGGCACTCACAGTCTATCTGAAAGAAAAGCAACATCTCCCTCGTAAGTGTTGCCAAACTTTGTAAACTTTTTTCGGAGGAAATTTTAATGGAGAAAACAGATGCCAGAAAACGCTATACACAGATGGTGCTTAAGCAGTCTTTACTAAAGCTGCTGAAGGAGAAGCCGGTCAACAGAATTACCGTAAAAGAGGTGTGCGAGCTGGCACAGCTGAACCGGGCGACCTTCTACGCTCATTACAGCGATTGCTTTGCGCTGCTGGAGAGTATTGAGAACGAGCTTATTGATGCGTTTGAACAGTCCCTTCGCTATGTTAATTCCTTTGATGTTACAGCTCTCATTGAAGCTATTTACGACATGATCGATCGGAATCAGGAGGCTTGCAGGGCTTTGATTTTCGGGAACACAAGCTCAACGATCCTTAAGCGGATGATCGCGCTCGCAAAGAAAGGCAGTATTGCTTACTGGCGAAAGGAACTGCCTGCGACCGGGGATGCGGAGCTTGAAATGATGTATACCCATCTGTCTAACGGCTTGATGCATGTTGTTGTGGAGGATTATGATCGGTATAGCAAAGAGGAAATCATTCGCTTTGTCAGCCGGGTGGCGAAGAACAGCCTTTCGCTGCTCAAAAAGCCGTCAGATGCTTTTGCGTAACTCAAAGAAGAATCAGAGAGAGGAATAGCTATTATGAAAGAAAACAGAAAACTGTTAAGAGAAGTTCTGAATGATATCCGTCATGATATGACCGATGAAGAGGTATTAAATCTGTTGGCGGACAGCAAGATTTCCGTGCGGCCCGAAGGCGAAAAGGAAAAATATACGCTCGGACAGCGTGCGGCGGATTCCATTGCAAAATTTGCCGGAAGCTGGGCATTTATCTTTTCCTTCAGCGGAGTTCTGATCCTGTGGATGGTAGTTAATGTTCTGCTGGCAGCAGGGGCTTTTGATCCGTATCCGTTTATTCTGCTGAATTTGGTTCTGTCTTGCGTAGCGGCTATTCAGGCACCGCTTATTATGATGAGTCAGAACCGTCAGGAGGAAAAGGATCGCCGCCGAGCCGAAAATGATTATAAAGTCAACCTGAAAACCGAGATAATGATTGAGGATCTTTACGATAAGGTAAATGCTATTCTCGCTAAGCAGTCGGCGCTTGAGAGGCAGCTCCGGGGAGATCGCGAAGAAGAGTCGGAAACAGCCGAATAGCTTAAGGCGAGGGCTATCCACCCTCGCCTTTTTGGGAATATGTGTTATTTGCTCTATGCCGAGAAACCGATACTCATCAGCCGTTACTGTTTGCAATGGCCTGATCGATCAGCTTTTGCAGTGTCTTTGCCTGTTTCTCGGCGGTTATCGCACCGACGATAGGCTCGCCGACGATGTTGCCGTTCTTGTCAACTACATATGTAGTCGGATAGGAGTACAGTCCGGAGGTGAATTTACCTGCCTCGCTTTTCGAGTCAAACCAAATGTTCTTGTAGGACACGCCTTTCTTTGTCAGAATATCCTTTGCATCGTTTATCGCCGTTTTATCCCCGTCAAGAGTGAATGAATTGATCCCGACTACCGCGCCGCCTTTTTCGGCAAGCTGTTTGTTCAGTGCCTCCAGGTCTGCAAGCTCACCCACGCAGGGGCTGCAGGTGGTAAACCAGAAGTTTACTACGGTAACGGTGTTTCCCGCAAACAGGGTGCTGCTCTTCACTTCATTTCCGTCAAGATCCTTACCGTCAAATGCGGGGAATTTCATCAGATCGCCTTTTTCTGTCGGCTTGCCGTTCTCTGCCGGAACGCTCATATCGCCGTCGGACGGCTTTTTTCCGCAGCCGGGGAACTTTTGCTCAAGAATCGTCAACTTTCCTTCGATCTCACGGATCTGTTCGGCACCTTCTTTAAGCAGCTTCAGCTCATCTGCCTTGAACTGGTCCTTGGCACCGTCGATCGTTTTAAGCAGGAAGTCGCCGTAGTTTCCGCCGTCCTCGATCATCGCCGTGCCTTTATTGGCAGAGAGAAATACCTTCTCCCAAAGAGCGCTGTTATCGGAAAGAATGGCGTTTTCCTGATCCATCAGTTTTTGATGAAGCTCGGTTGCTTCGTCCTCCGTGCCCAGGTCCGCCGCCATAAGAGCTGCAATTTCAGTCTTTTTGTTTCCGTCATTTTTCTTATTGTCTTTGCTCGTGCCGCAGGCAGCAAGGCCGAATACCAGAATAAATGCGGTCAATACGGTTAAAATTCTTGTTGTTTTCATAGTGTTTACTCCTTTTCTATATCGGATATTTTTTTTGCCGGTTCCGCCTTTTCGGCGGGACGATCGTCATCTTTTTCCCTGCCGAAGCCGTAGCGGAAGCTTACAGCCTTGGTGGGGCAGGCACGGACGCACATGCCGCAGCGGATGCATTCGGTGTGATTGGGGGTTTTGGTTACATCCACATCCATCTTGCATGCCTTTGCACATTTTCCGCAGGAAACGCATTTGTGTTTATCAACCTTCATTCCGAAAAGCGACACCTTGTTAAGCAGCGCATAAAATGCGCCCAGCGGACACAGCCACTTGCAGAACGGGCGGTAGAAAAGCACACTCAGCAAGATTACCGTGACCAAAATGCCGAGCTTCCACGAAAAGAGCGCACCGAGTGCGGCGCGTATGCCGGAATTGACGGCGGCAAGAGGTATCGCGCCCTCAAGTACCCCTTGCGGACAGAGGTATTTGCAGAAGAACGGATCTCCCATGCCGACATCGTTTGTGATAAGCATTTGCATACCGACAAAACGGAAGCCGCCTGATTTTCGTGACAAAAATCAGGCGGTTTGGGTATGTGCGTATTTTATGGATTTTCCAGTTTTGATCTAAAAAGAAATTAACGATTACGACAATTCATTGTGTCAGCTTGCGTATGACGCCGTTGAGGAATACCGCCATCTTTTTAGGCGACTGGCGGTTCTCGCGATTCAGCCATTCGCGTATCACCGCATATCCGCCCTGATAGAAGAAAAGGCACAGCTCGTTCCGTTCTTCCTTCGTAAAGGTTTCGGGAATCGCCATATCAAGCTGCTTCCGAATAGTGGGCAGGTTGAACAGCTTGGTTGAGAAATCCTTATCCGGCAGGGAATTGATAAGGACCTTGAAATGTTCTTCATCGTCAAGCAGAGCCTTCAACATACGATACAGGCAGTCCTCTCCGTCGGAGCCGTTGTCGGACAATATCTCCTCCAGCTTGCGGAAACAATCGTTTTCAATATCGGTCAAAAGGTCATATTGGCTGCCGTAATATTTATAAAATGTGACCCGGTTAAGCTGGGCTTCGGCGCATAGCTCATAGATAGTGATTTTTTCAAGCGGTTTCTCCTTCAGCAGCTTAATCAATGCATTTTTCAGCAGCATCTTACTCAGCCGCACTCTTTGGTTTTCCATAGGCTCTCCTTTCGGTTAACAAATGTTTCGGATTTGTTTATTTTAAGCCACAAACGCTCGGTTGTGTTTGCATCGAGCTTTTTTATAATAAACAGTATGTTGACTTTATACCCACTTGTAATTATACTGTATATACAGTGGTTTGTCAACAGTAACTCGGGAGGTGTGCTTATGAAAAGGCTTACAGGCTTTATTGTAAATAAACGGAATATCATTTTTTCCGCCATGCTGATATTGACCGCGGTCTGCGCTTTTTTGATACCGAAGGTCAGCGTAAACTCGGACATGACCAAATATCTGCCGGACGATTCCTCGATGAAGCAGGGTATTTCTCTTATGGAAAAGGAATTTCCGACGGCGGGGGAAGCCTACACGATTCGGGTGATGTTCAAGAGGCTCGACAGTGAGAAAAAGACAGAATTTAAGGATGCGCTTGCCGCAATTGAGAATGTTGACAGCGTGAGCTATGACAAGGATAGCAGCGACTATAACAGCGGGGAATATACCCTCTATATTCTCAATACCAAATACGGATATGACACCGAGGAGGAGGCAGCCGTCGAAAGGCAGGTTAAAGAAAAGTTTTCCGACTATGAGGTCACGGTGAAGAACGACGACACCTCGGCTCCGGACATTCCGCTTTCGGTGTATCTTGCGGCGTTCGGAATCATTCTTGTCGTTCTGCTCATCTCCTGCGGCTCATATTTTGAACCGGTGCTGTTTCTCATCACTATCGGCATTGCCGTTGTGCTGAATCTCGGAACGAATTTCTTTCTCGGAGAGATCTCGGATGTCAGCTTCGGTATTGCGGCGGTGCTGCAGCTTGCACTGTCGATGGACTATTCCATCATTCTGATGAACCGCTACCGGCAGGAGCTGAAAAAAACAGACGACCGTAAAGAGGCAATGGCAAATGCCCTGCGCGCCGCCCTCGGCTCGATTACGGGCAGCGCCGTAACCACGATCGTCGGATTGCTGGTGCTGGTTTTTATGAGCTTCAAAATAGGTGCGGACATCGGTATTGTACTGGCAAAGGGCGTTGCATTCAGCATGCTATGTGTGTTCACCGTTCTGCCGGCACTTATACTGCTGTCGCATAAGCCGATTGAAAAAACCGAAAAGAAAAAGCGAACGGAAAAAGCGCGTAAGAACGGCATTTCGGCGGTGCTTGGCGGTTTCAGCTATCGTTTCCGCAGCGTTATTGCGATACTGTTCGTTGTGCTGTTTATCGCCGCGGGCTATCTGCAGTCCGGCACAAAAACCGTCTACACGCTGTCCGAAAAGGATCCGATTGCCGATATTTTTCCCAAGGCCAATACGTTTGTTCTGCTTTATGATAACACAGATGAGGATAATATTGCGGATATTGTGTCGACCTTGGAAAAGAAGGACGGTGTGAAGAATATTGTTTCCTATCCCACGACAATAGGCAAACAGTGTACCGTAAAAGAAATGTCGGCTATGCTCTCCGAAACGGACGGTGAGATTCAGGCGGATGAAAAGCTGCTTAATCTCGTTTATTATCACTATCATGCAAACGGTAAAGCAGCCCCCATGACCTTGTCTGCTTTCATCGGATTTCTTTCGGACACGGCGGCGACCGATCCGATGTTCTCCGATCATATAGACAAAGCTTCGGCGGAACAGCTTTCAGCGCTGAAGCCCCTGACAGACAAAAGTATACTGACCTCTCCCGTGCCGCCTGCCGCACTCGCGCAGTCGCTCGGTATGAATGCAGAGCAGGTGACGCAGCTCCTTATGCTTCGCTACGGTATGGAATATACGCCTGACAAAACCATGTCGCTGTATGAATTTGTTTCATTTCTTACAGAGAAGGTTATCCCGAATCCTCAATATGCCGCTGCGTTTGATGACGCAACAAAGGCAAAAACGTATCAGACGAAGATGATTACCGATGCCGTTGTAAGCGACAAGGAATTCACCCCCGAGGAAATGACCGAGCTTCTCGGCGGAATAAGCGATAAGTTTGACGAGAGTGCGGTGGAGCTGCTCTATCTGTACAGTGCGAGCTTGAAACAGGAAAATGCACATAGTACCATGTCTCCGGAGGCGCTGGTAAAGCACATTGAAAAGCTGGCTTCAGAGCAATCGTTTTCTTCTCTGCTTACCGCCGAACAGAAGGGCGGTATTACAAAGGTGAGAGAGCAGCTTGACGACGGGGTGCGACAGCTTAAAGGCGAAGCGCATTCCCGGATGACCGTTACGACGGAATTGCCGATCGAATCGGAAAAAACGGCGCTGTTTGTAAGAGAGCTGTCCGACCTATGCAACGAAAGGCTGTCGGGTGAACACCATCTCGTGGGCAATAGCATTATGGTAGACGAAATGGAATCCGGGTTTGGCAGGGAGCAGCTGATTATCACGCTGCTTACGGCGGTGTCTATTTTCATCGTGGTTGCTTTGACCTTCCGCTCGCTTGTCATACCTGCAATTCTCGTACTTATTGTTCAGTGCGGTGTATTTATCACCGTATCGGCATTAGGTGTGATAGGCGGTTCGATGTACTATCTGGCACTGCTGATCGTGGAATGCATTCTGATGGGTGCGACCATCGACTACGGAATTCTGTTTACAAGCTATTACCGTGAGCTGCGGGCAACACTTCCCGTAAAAGAAGCAATAGTTGCCGCATATAAGGGCAGCCTGCATACCATACTCACCTCCGGGACAATCATGGTGCTGATCACCGCCGTAATTGGTCCCCTGTTCGGCAATCCCGCCATTGAGCAGATCGTCCGCACGCTGTCGGTCGGCTGTGCTTCTGCTATGTTTCTTATCTTGTTTATCCTGCCCGGTATTCTCTCTTTGTGCGACAAAATCGTTGTGAGAAAAGGAAAGAAACAAGAAAAAGCGTCTTGCTCAATTAATTAAGAGACTTGTATAGGATCCGGGCTTGACAATACCTCCCGCTGTGGTTTCTATTTCTGCATCGGGAGGTGTTTCTTCACCCGGAGCCGATCGTATTCTTCAATGATTTGTCCTGCACCGTCGGACAACTCCGATTGCCGGTGCTCGGCGCGAAAAATCAACAGAAAGCTCCTGCGTCAACAATTTTTGCCACGATGCTTTTGGAAGCAATGGCAGCATTGAGGGATGAATGGATTAAAAGACTTACAAGGCATTTTTACGGCAAAATTAATTCGCAAGCCATTGCGAAACTCGATCTAAATAAACGATACATATGCAAAAAACGGCGAGAGTATATTGCGTAAAGAGAAAAAATACGGTATACTATGTCTGTCGGTATGGGTAAGAAGAAAAAACAATATGCCGGGGTACCGAAGCGACGGCGTTTTTGTTCGGCGTTGTTAATTCTGTAAGTCTGACTCCGTGTATCTGAGCTTTTCCCGATCCGGCACCGGCACTTGCCGGAGCATTCGGTACGTCCTGCGGTGCCGCCTGCTGCCGTTACCGGCAATATACACGGTCTTCGATTCTTACAGCTTTGTGACAATTTTCAAGCGTTTTTGCGGTGAATGTGCTGCTTCGTTTTGCTATACTTATGTTGCGGAAAAGAAAACCGCAAATAATATTAAAGGAGCACTTACTATGAAAAGCAAAAAAAACGTATTTGCAGCAGTTCTCACTTTTGTACTTGCGCTGAGCATTGTTACCGTATCTGCAGCTGCTGTTTCGGCAAATGTGAAGAAGTCGGGAGAATCGGTGAATGATCCATGCATTGCCGCTGCAGAGGCGTCCGGCGAATGTGTCGGACAGCCGCTTGAAGGCTTTGTTAAAAATCTTAGCTTTCTGAGCGAACAGGAAAAATCGGCTCTGCTTGCAGATCTTGCCGAGATCGAAAAATATGAGAATCAGATCAACGAGATCTACTCCCGTATGACAGACGAAAATGAGAAACGACTCTACGATGAAATCGACACACTTGATGAAGAGCTCACGGCGGTTCTCGAAAGAAACTCAGAGCTTTGGGAACGTGTTAACGATGAGTATGATGAAAAGATCGCGGCAAACGAGCCGGACATGACATTTGAACTGAATGAAGCAGATTTTAATGACACCTGCCCGGCAGAGGGATCCTATGAGGAATTCATCAAGGGAATGAGCTCACTGACCGAAAAGGGAAAAACGGCTCTGCTTGCGGACCTTGCCGAGATCGAATCGCTGGAAACGCAGATCGACGAGCTTTACTATCGCATGACTGATGAGAATGCAGATCGACTTTATGTTGAAATCGACGCTCTCTACGAAAAACTCGATTCGGTTCTCGGCCGTAATGCGGAGCTCTGGGACCGTGTTGATGCCGAGTATGACGAGATGATCGCGGCAAACGAGCCGGACATGACATTTGAACCGAATGAAAACGACCCTGCGGTCTGCGAAAAAAACAAATAAACCACACGCGCAGAGCCGTGTCCGGACGGCACGGCTCTGTATCGGCTTTGGGGGGCATCGTGAAACAGCTTATCTATATTGCAGAGGATGAAAAAAACATAAGAGAAACTCTTCGGAGCTTTCTTGAAAATGACGGATATGAGGTGTGCGCGTTTGAAACAGGCGACGCACTTTTAAGCGCGTTTTTTAAAAGACGCTCCGATCTTGTTATTTTGGTTATTATGATGCCCGGGACCGACGGACTTACCTGCTGCCGTCTTATCCGTGAGAGGGACAGCGTTCCCATCATTCTTCTGACGGCAAAGGATACCGAATACGATTACGTCAACGGTATTCTTCAAGGCGGGGACGACTATCTGACCAAGCCGTTTCGCCCGACGGTTCTCCTGATGCGCGTTAAATCTCTTCTTCGCCGCGTAGAGATGGAAAGAGGCGGAGATCCGACGGACAGGGATATTACCGTCGGAGATCTGCGCTTTTCGGGTGATGAGAAGCAGCTTTTCTGCAGAGAAAAACCTCTTGCACTTTCCCCGAATGAGCTGAAGATGCTCCTCTTTCTGATGCGAGGCGAGGGCAAAGCCTTTTCGCGCGATGAGCTGCTAAACCACATCTGGGGATACAATGACGAGGTGGAAACCAGAGTGACCGATGAAACACTGCGCCGCATACGCAGCAAGCTCTCCTCGGCAGACAGCAAGGTGCAGATCGAGACGGTCTGGGGTTACGGCTACCGCCTGCGATCGAACGGAGGAGGGAAATGAAGCATATAAGAAGAAAAATCACCGTATCCGTTCTCGGTACGATGCTGTTTGTTTTTGCGGCTCTGCTTGCCACCGTCAACATATTTATCCCGGAATATCTGACGTCGGAGGCGCAGAAGGCGATACTTTTGGAGGACGAACGTAAGGACCCTATCCCGCTTTCCGAAGCAATGGATGATGAAAAGGAGCATTTTCTTACATCAAGCGTTCGGTATCTTGAAGTTGAAGAGGACCTTACTGAGTCCGAACACCTTTCAAACGCCGAATATCAATTGAGGAAATACTGCCGGAAGGAAAAGCCGGCAGCAGATGAATTTCATATACTGAAAACCGGCGGCAGCCGATTCGTTTTTCGCATATCACAGGTCGAAGCCGATGAATACGAGGACGCATATTCGTACATTCTATATGTGGATGTCGGAGCGGTCATGCAGTATTCGGCTTATCTGAATGCTGTTTTTTTCGCGGTGCTGGCAGCGCTCAGCGTGCTGGTCTGTCTCTTTGGCTGGAAACTCGGCGGCTATGTTGAAAAGGCGCACGAATCCCAGAAATGGTTTTTCCAGAATGTATCGCACGAGCTGAAAACGCCGATGATGGCTGTTCAGGGCTGCGCGGAGGGCATCCACACCGGAGTTTTGGATCCCGTAGAAGCATCGGGGGTGATCCTGGAGGAGGCGGAACAGATGTCCGATTTGGTAGAAGAGCTGCTCGCTCTCTCCCGATTGGAGTCGGGACAAGCCAATGCGGAATTTCATTCGATGGATGTCCGTGAGGTTTTATATGACTGCCTGCGCAGTACGGAACAACCGGCGGAGCAGAGAAAACTGTGCGTCACCCCGTGCTTTGACGAAAAACCTGTTTTGGTGAACTGCGATGAGGTTCAGCTCCGCCGTGCGTTTACCAATATCATCACCAACGCACTGCGATATGCAAAAGAGGAAATACAAATTGAATGTAAGGCAGACAGAGGAAAAGCTGTTGTACGTATCCATGACGACGGAGAAGGCATTGCGCCGGAGCTTTTGCCGCACATTTTCGACCGATTTTTCAGTACCCGTAAGGGCGGCGCCGGGATCGGGCTTTCGCTCGCAAAAGAAATTGTGTCACTGCACAAAGGCACAATAACAGCGTCAAACGACGGGGGCGCAGTGTTTGAGATCAGCCTTCCCCTGAGAAAAACAATATGATTATTGCCGTTAATCGGTTCACGGATACCGTTACGAAAATAAAACCTAATGCGAAAGGAAATCACATGATGAAGAAGATCATTGCAATTGCACTTGCTGCCGTTACGGTTCTCTCATTTGCAGCCTGCACGAAACAGAACGGAGAAAACGGGACAACCCCGCCTTCCTCTGCCGCAAAAGAGCAGGCCAAAAGCGCCTTGGAAATTCTTGAAAAGGTCTGGAGCAAGTATTCAACCGACGAAAAATTCCCCGCGACAGGCGGTTCCGAAAAGCAAATGAAGGAAGATATGCCCGGCAAATTCGATGTTTCCGATGCGGAGGCTCTTGATTTTGAGCTTGGCTTCCCGAAGGCGCAGGCGTCTGAGATAGATGATGCCGCGTCGCTTATGCATATGCTGAATCAGAACAGCTTTTCCTGCGGCGTATACCATGTTAAAGACTCCGCGAACGTCGAAGCACTTGCAGGTAAAATTAAAGAAAACATTCTTGCACGCCAATGGATGTGCGGATTTCCCGAAAAGCTCGTTATTCTGTCCGTCGGCAATTATATTGTTTCGGTCTTCGGCGCCGCCGAATTGACAGACACCTTTACCGCAAAGCTGTCCGCCGAATACAGTTTAACAAAACAGCTATGTGATGTGCCTATCGCATAAGACAGAGCTATGCTGTTTTCAAGTATAACGTTCCTGTACTGCTTCCTGCCGTGCGTTATGCTCGTGTATTTTGTTGTTCCCGACCGTATGAAGAATCTTGTGCTTCTTTTGGCAAGTCTGTTCTTCTACGGTTGGGGGGAGCCGAAATATCTCGTTTTTATGCTTGCGTCGGTAACGCAGTCGTATATTGCCGCGCTTTTGATTGAACGCTTTCGCGGAACGATAATTGCCAAGTCGGCACTTACCGTTTCGGCAGCCGCCGGTCTCGGTCTGCTTGCATATTGCAAATATGCGGACTTTTTTATCGGAAACTTCAATGCGGTGACCGGTCTTTCCGTCCCGCTTCTGAAGGTAGCTCTGCCGGTAGGCATCAGCTTTTATACATTCCAGATCCTGAGCTATGTTATAGATGTTTATCGCGGCGACGTGCCGGCACAGCGCAATTATATTGATCTTGCCATGTATGTGGCGATGTTCCCGCAGCTGATAGCCGGTCCGATTGTCCGCTATTCAGACATTGCCGGAAGCCTGAAAAACAGGAAAACAACGCTTGCCGACGCGTCGGAGGGGATCACACGCTTTTCCGTCGGACTTGCAAAGAAGATACTTCTTGCAAATTCGGCGGCACTTCTCGTGTCCGAATTCAAGGCGTACGGCGAGAAAACCGTGCTGTTTTATTGGCTGTACGCCGCGGCATATATGCTGCACATCTATTTCGATTTTTCCGGATATTCCGATATGGCGATAGGACTCGGACGCATTTTCGGCTTCCGTTTTTCCGAAAACTTCAATTATCCGTATATCTCCGCAAGCATCACGGAGTTCTGGCGCCGCTGGCACATCTCCCTCGGAGGCTGGTTCCGCGACTACCTTTATATTCCTCTCGGAGGAAACCGCGTAAAGCCTGTACGGCATGTTTTTAACATTCTTGTCGTGTGGGCAGCCACCGGTTTTTGGCACGGAGCATCATGGAATTTTGTTCTGTGGGGGCTTCTTTATGCAGTGCTTTTGCTGTTTGAAAAATACATTCTGCGCCCGAAAAGACGGCATGCCGTGCTTATGCGCATCTACACGATGCTGTTTGTCGCGCTCGGTTTCGTGCTTTTTGATTCGTCAAGCATTGCCGACGCATTTGTGAGCTTTAAATCCCTGTTCGGGTTTGCCGGTATTCCCGCCGTAAATACGGCATCGCTTTATTATCTGAAAAGCAACCTTGTGTTGCTTGGCGTCGCCGCTGTCGGAGCGACGCCCTTGCCAAAGCGGATCTATGAGAAGCTCGGAGGAACGACAGGCGGCAGCAGAGCTCTTACCGTTTTAACGCCGGCAGCAGCTGCCGCGTCAATTGCCGTATGTACGGCGTATCTGATCGACGGTTCGTTCAATCCGTTCGTTTATTTCCGGTTCTGACCTGCGGCGTTATACTTTTCCCCGGAGGCGTATTATGAAGAAAATCCAACAAATACTTACATTGGTTTTGTCACTTGGCTTCATTGCGGTTTTTGCCGCTTGGTTTTGGATTTTGCCCGATGCCGAAGAATCTATAACAGAAAGACGGTATTTGGCGAAATGCCCCGCGCTGTCACTTTCGTCCGTTGCAAACGGCAGCTTTATGAACGGCTTTGAAAAATATATGCTCGATCAGTTTCCGCTGCGTGACGGCTTTAGAACACTCAAAGCCGCCGCAAATGCAAAGGTGTTTATGCAAAAGGATAACAACGGACTATATTCTGTCGGAGAGCACCTCTCAAAGCTGGATTTTCCGACGGACTTCGACTCTGTCGATCATGCCGCTCGGCGCTTTCGGTATGTGTATGACGCATATCTTCGGAATAGCGGAACAAAGACATATCTCTCGGTGATACCCGATAAAAATGTCTTTATCGCATCACCAAACGGTTATCCGGACAAGGATTACAAGGCTCTTGTCGAACGTCTCGGAAAAGGATTTCCGGAGGCAGAGTATATTGATATTTCAGGGCTTCTGTCGGCTGATGATTTTTATTACACCGATTCTCACTGGCGGCAGGAAAGAATACTGACGGTCTCCGACGAAATTGCGGATAAAATGGGCGCGGAGCGGATAGGACAGTGTGAAAAGCATGACACGGGCGTTTCTTTTTACGGCGTCTATTACGGCCAGGCAGCCCTCCCGCACGCACCGGAGCGTTTTTTCTATCTCGATAATGCGGTGATACGAGGCCTTAAAGTGTATAACGTCGAAACCTCGTCCGATACCCCGGTTTATGACCTCCGCGCTGCCGCAGGCAGAGACCCTTATGAAATGTTCCTCGGCGGCGCGCGCTCGATCATCACACTTACAAATCCGAATGCCGCGAAGGAACGCCGGCTTATTATTTTCCGAGATTCGTTCGGCAGCAGTATAGCACCGTTTCTTACGGCAGGCTATTCCGAAGTTACACTTGTCGATATCCGTTATATCGCGCCTTCCGCTCTCGGAAGGCTGATCGACTTTACGAAAGCGGACGATGCGCTGTTTTTTTATTCCGCGTCGGTCATCAACAACAGCGAGACGATAAAATAATGCGGAGACGTATCTATGATGAAAATGAAAAAAGCGGGAAAATAAATCGGTTTATTTCGGCAGAGCCTTCCTGCACCGTCCGTGAAAAGATGGATCGCAACGAGGTTATCGACAAAATGAGGTTATTGCCGAGGCTGTTCGGGAAGAACCGGCATCCGCCGTTCGGGAAGACCGGAGCGTAACGGCTGCAAATAATACGATCACGGCAGCTCCGTGAATAATTCCTCCTGTTCGGCACATTATGCCCTCAGGAGGTCTTTTCTTATGTGTTTGCGGCACAAAGATGAGCAAAAAATAAAGGCAATTAGGAAAACCTCCCATTTTTTACGTTGCTGCCTATTGACTTTATTCCGGTTTTCACCTATAATATTATTAGGAGCTTATCCTAATAGCGAAAGAAAAAGACAGCTCTTATGAATTACAGAAACACGTATGCATGAACACAGACCGAGCAAAACCTATGGGAAGCACTTGCCGGGGAGATGCAGGTCGGAAACAAGTACGGGTTCTTTGCTTCTGTCACAAAAAACATGGTCTTGAACAGGTTGCCGCCACTGTTTTGAAAACGGCGGATACATTACGGTCGATACAGAGGCACCGTGGGTCTGCCCGTCCTGCGCACCGATCTGCACTGTCATATGTTCTGCGTCAAGTGCAAAAAAGCGAGCGATGCGTCGCATCCGTACAAACCGCATCCGGATGAAGAGATCGCCGAGCAGTCAGGCAATAAGATTATTCGGCATCGTCTGATTTTTTGAGAGAGTGTGTCCGGAATGCCAAGGCTTAGTGCCCCGTCCTCTTCCGGAGTCGGTATTCGTTCGTTATTCGGTTCGACCGGCACCTCAGATACCGACGCCTGCCTTTGCCGAAACGAAAAAAGCCAAACAGGAGAACGTGATTATATAGACAATGCGGCTGTATTTTCCGCATTGTCCAAAGTGAAGGACGGCTTAAAATGTCATGGAAAAAGAAGACTCGTTGCTTGTGGCTCTTGGATAAGCTGAAAAGGGAAAACACTCTTACCATTGAAGAATATGAATGCTTGACCTCGGTTAAAGCACTCGAATTGGTTTACTACGCTGCCGAGCACGCCGCGGAAGCCCGAAAAAAAGTATACGGAAACGAGGTATACATCGAAGGCTTGATTGAAACAGGCAGCAGTTGTCTCGGCGACAGTTGTTACTGCGACATACGTCGTTCCAATAAAAACCGCGAAAGATATGGGCTTACAAAAGAACAGATACTCAGCTGTTGCGATGACGGATATAAATGGGGGATTCGCACCTTTGTTCTTCAGAGTGACGATGGGATGTTTTCGGCAGATGAGGCTTGCGATATCGTATCGGATATTCGTCGGAGCTTTCCCGATTGTGCCGTAACGCTCTCCCTCGGAGAATATATCCGCAGTGAATATGAACAAATGTATTATGCAGGAGCAAGCCGGTATTCCTTGCATCATATGACCGCGGATAAAGAACATTTTGAAAGGCTGCATCCGAGGGGGATGTCCTTTGACAGCCGAATGTGCTGCCTTAGAGAGTTGAAGGATATCGGCTTTCGGATCGGCTGCGGCTTTGTGGTGGGAAGTCCGTATCAGACGCCGCATATGCTTGCAAAGGAACTGAAGTTTATTGAAGAGCTTCAGCCGGATATGTGCGATATCATACCGTTTGTTCCGCATAAGGATACGGTGTTTTCCTCATTCCCTTCGGGGTCCCTGCTGCAGACAGCGTATTTGCTTTCTTTGGTTCGGCTGATAAAACCGAACCTTCTGCTGCCGTCCGCTGCGATCATCGACAGTATTGCCGAGGACGTAAGAGAACGCAGTATTAAGGCAGGAGCCAATGCGGTAACGGTGGATCTTTCTCCAATGCCGGTGTGCGATAAATACAGCCTGCATGACTGCAAAACAGACGGAGGAGAAATAAAACAGGAGCTTGAACAACTGAGGACTTTAATAGAACGCTTAGGATACAGAGCCGTGTTTGACGGAGGAGAAGTCAAACGGTAATCCGAAGCTCCCGTTTGACTGAAGCAATATGTAAATCCATAACTGCCGGGGTTATCGGATGGTTTTCTCGAAGAACATCCGAATGCATGGAAATTCAATTGTTCCTAACTGCGAGAGATTGCAGAAAAACTAAAGGAGGAAACTGATATGATGGCGACTTACGAACACTGTGAACACTGTGGAAGAGTCATACCGGAGGGCGATGTTTACTGTGGTTTTTGCCGTGGTATTGCGGAACCGGATATTTTTGATCCTGATATGATCCATGATCCGGAAACAGATCCGCTGCCGCATCATGAATTTCCGGAAATCGACCAACGACCGTTTTCTTTGAAAAAGGGCAAGGACACCGGACGCTAATAGGTAAGCAGAACGAAAACGGGAGCCGACTGTGTGAAGCTGTCGGCACCCTGACTGAAAATCGTTTTATAACGGAGGGACAAAAACATGAAAAAACGGAAAAAGATTATTCTTGCAGTATCGGCTATTGTTACGATTGCTGCCGTAGCCGCTGCTGTTTATATGTTTATCAAGTCAATGCAGGGCCAAGACGATTATATATAGTCAGAGAGTCCGACAACTGAAAAACGCGAACGGAGGATTTTATGAAACTGACGTTTCTCGGTGCAGCGCACGAGGTTACGGGTTCTTGCACTTTGCTCGAAGCCTGCGGAAAAAAGATTTTGATAGACTGCGGCATGGAGCAGGGCCCGGATATTTATGAAAACCGTGAACTTCCCGTGCCGCCCGCCGCCATTGACTTTGTATTTCTCACACATGCCCACATCGATCATTCCGGAAAGCTTCCACTGTTGATCAAAAACGGCTTTTGCGGGAATGTATATGCAACGGCGGCAACGCACGACCTATGCGCCATTATGCTTGCTGATACTGCACACATTCAGGAAGCGGAAGCGGTCTGGAAGAACCGCCGGGCACAGCGCTCCGGCGGGGAGGGATACACACCGATGTATACCCTTAACGATGTTAAAAAACTTATGCCGCAGTTTCGGGTGACCGATTACAAAAGGGCAGTGAACCCGTGCGACGGCATTTCCGCCGTATTTTATGATGCCGGTCACCTGCTTGGCTCATCAAGCATTAAGATTTCGGTGACCGAAAACGGAGAAACGCATCATCTCGTGTTTTCCGGTGATGTCGGAACGCCGAGCCGACCGCTTCTGCGCCCGCCGAATGTGCCGGATGAAGCGGACATACTGGTTATTGAGTCTACCTACGGTGACAGTCTGCGCCCGCCGCAGCCGGAGGATCTGGAGCAACGGCTTGCCGAGATAATCGATCGAACGATTACCGGCGGAGGAAATGTGGTTATTCCGTCCTTTGCAGTCGGACGAACACAGGAGCTTCTATATATGCTTCGGCGCATCAAGGAGCAACAGCTTGCTCTTACCGACTTTCCGGTATATCTTGACAGTCCGCTTGCGATCGAGGCAACCGATATTTATAAAGAAACACTTCGCGGTTACTTTGATGAGGAAACGAACGAACTTCTTGACAGGGGTATAAATCCTGTCGGGTTTGACGGCTTGCATCTTACGGTAACAAGTGACGATTCTAAAACGATCAATGCGGATCCTACGCCTAAGGTCATCATCTCCGCCTCGGGTATGTGTGAGGCGGGGCGTATCCGTCACCACTTAAAGCATAATTTATGGAGACCGGAGTGTACGGTCCTCTTTGTGGGTTATCAGGTGGAGGGTACTCTCGGCAGGCGGCTTTTGGACGGTGCGCGGTATGTGAATCTGTTCGGAGAGGATGTCAGGGTTTCGGCACATATCGAAAATCTTGAGGGAATATCGGCGCATGCCGACATGCTCCAGCTGGTGGATTGGATATCCGCAATAAAAAAACAGCCGGTAAGGGTCTATGTAAATCACGGCTCGGACGGCGTTTGCGACAGCTTTGCAAAAACCGTTACCGAACGGCTTGGGATCAAGGCAACAGCTCCGTACAGCGGGGACGCTTTTGACCCGGTCAACGGTGCTCAGCTTACCGTCGGAAGCCGAAAAAAGGTGTCGAGCGGCGCTCACAAAAGGAAGGGGCGCTCCTCTGCCGTATGGAATAAGCTGTACACAGCCGGTATGCGTCTTATGGGGATCATTGAGCGCAGCAGGGACTGCAAGAGCAAGGATCTAACGGTTCTTACAAACCGCATCAACGCTCTTTGCGATAAGCAGGAAAAGGAAATCAAAAAATGACAGCACACGGTGGAATATCTGCTTGAATAAATCTATGAAGGGCAGGAAAAACTATGAAGTACATCTGTAATATTTGCGGTTTCGTGTATGACGAGGATATTGGCTGTCCCGAGGAGGAAATAGCGCCGGGCACAGCGTGGGAGAATATTCCCGACGATTTTGTCTGTCCTCTCTGCGGAGTCGGCAAAGACGAATTTGACATGGAAACCGAGTGATGGAGGAAACGTGTATGATAGCCAAGGATATTCACTACATTGGGGTAAACGATCATAGAATCGATCTTTTTGAAAGTCAGTATACGGTGCCGAACGGGGTGAGCTATAATTCCTATGTTATCACAGACGAAAAGATTGCCGTGATGGATACCGTAGATGCAGCCTTTACGCACGAGTGGCTTGATAATCTGGAAACGGTTCTCAAAGGCAGGAGGCCTGATTATCTGGTGATCCAGCATATGGAGCCTGATCATTCGGCAAGCATAGCTGTTTTTAAGAAAAACTATCCCGATACCGCCATTGTGGCGACATCAAAGGCATTTGCCATGATGCGTCAGTTTTTCGGAAAGGATTTCACAGAAAACCGCACAGTCGTCTCTGACGGAGACACGCTGCCGCTGGGAGCACACATCCTGCATTTTGTCGCGGCTCCGATGGTACATTGGCCGGAGGTCATCGTAAGCTATGAGGAGACGGAAAAAATTCTTTTCTCCGCAGACGCATTCGGCAAGTTCGGTGCGCTTGATGTAAAAGAAGATTGGGCGGACGAGGCAAGGCGGTACTATATCGGTATCGTCGGCAAGTACGGCAGGCAGGTACAGGCGCTTTTGAAAAAGGCGGCGGCTCTTGATATGCGTATTATCTGTCCTCTGCACGGCCCCGTACTGAATGAGAATCTTGGTTATTATCTTAATCTGTACAACACATGGTCGTCTTATGCTGTCGAAGCCGACGGTATTGTTGTTGCATACACCTCGGTTTACGGAAACACCAAAAGAGCGGTTGAACGGCTTATCTCCGGACTGCGTGCGAACGGCTGTCCGAATATTGCGGTATATGACCTTGCACGCTGCGATATGTCCGCCGCCGTTGCCGATGCCTTCCGCTACGGCAAGCTGGTCCTTGCAACCACTACCTACAATGCCGATATATTTCCGCCGATGCGTCATTTTATTGAGGCACTGACCGAGCGGAATTATCAGAAGCGCACGGTTGCTCTGATCGAGAACGGCTCGTGGGCGCCGCTTGCAGCAAAGGTTATGCGCGGAATGCTTGAAAATTCCGCGGACATTACCTTTGCGTCAAATACGGTGAAGCTGCTTTCCGCACCTGATGCAGACAGCAACAGGCAGCTTGACGCTCTTGCGGAGGAGCTTTGCCGTGAGTATCTGGCAAGGCAGGATGAAACCGCGAACAAAAACGATCTGTCGGCGCTTTTCAATCTCGGCTACGGGTTGTATGTTGTTACCTCTAACGACGGTAAAAAGGACAACGGTCTTATTGTCAACACAGTGTCACAGGTCACAAATATGCCCAACCGTATCGCCGTGACAATCAACAAAGAAAACTACTCTCATCACATCATAAAACAGACAGGCATTATGAATGTTAACTGTTTGAGCACCGACGCGCCGTTTTCTGTATTTGAAACATTCGGCTTCCAAAGCGGCAGAACGGTGGATAAATTTGCATCCTGCGAACCTTTTCGCAGCGATAACGGATTGGTCTTTCTGCCAAAATATATAAATTCATTTATGTCGCTGAAGGTCATGCAATATGTTGACTTTGATACCCACGGCATGTTTATCTGCGAGATCACCGAGGCGCGTGTCATCTCGGACAGAGAGACAATGACTTATACCTATTATCAGAAGCATGTCAAGCCCAAGCCTCAAACCGAGGGCAGGAAAGGGTATGTCTGCAAGGTGTGCGGATATGTATATGAGGGAGAAGAGCTGCCGGAGGATTTCATATGTCCGCTGTGCAAGCACACAGCTGCGGATTTTGAGCCGATCGGTTGATCGAGAGCCTTGCGGGGGGCGGATAAACTGCCGACATCGTTTCGACGTTATTATGTAGGCGGCAGGATGATTATTCAAGGAATTTTTCCGCCAAGGGCAACTGTACCTATAAAGGTGGCATCTTTGTCGGTTTTTGAATAGCTTTTCCTGCGATTGCAAGACCTTCAAGATACTTATGTCTTTTATGGAATGTATACGCCTCGATCAAGGCAATATGTACTTTGGGGACGCGCTGGAAAGTTTAAAATTGAATTAAACAGAAACACTTTGGTGAGCGAATCTGATACCTTTAGAAGCAGTGTGTTAGTTCATGAACTTGGTCATGCTTTCTGTTTAGGTGATAATCCATCCTCTGGCAATTCATCAATTATGAATTACGATAGAAATAGGAACTACTTGACTTGGCCTACGAGTGACGACATTGCGGGCGTTAATGCCGCATACGCAGATTAATGGAGGTGTTATTATGACTATAAAAACCAAGAAGATGGCTTTTGCTTTTGGAATAGTAGTGCTTTCGATTGCTTTAGCTTTATTGGTTTGCATGAGTTTTTTACCAAAGCCCATGCTTCACGGAGATTATCCATACTATCCTGATGTTGAGAGTATAACGAATGCCGCTGATGTTATCATTGTTGGTGAAGTTGTTACCGCCAGAGAGGTGAAATATCTTATGGTGGACAAGACACCTAATAAATCAGACAAAGAAGCGACCCCCTATACTTTATCAACAGTCAAGGTGATAGATGTAATTAAAGGTGATATAGGCATTGGGGATGTAATAACAATTAAACAGTTGGGCGATTACAGAAATAAGCCAGAGGCAACGCTTCACGAAATGGATGGTTATCTCGTGAAAGGAACTGACCAGCTTATGTTCTTATGTGAATATGAGGATTCTCCATATTCACCAGTTAATCCGGCTCAAGGGATAATTGAAGTTAAGAACGGCGTCTTACACTCAAATAATAGATACTCACTTTTTGGATATTCCACTGACGCTGCTAATGCTATTCATACAAACAATTCTCTTGATGTAGCCGTTGAATCAATCAAGAAATTCGCCGATTAATTGTTGACATTTAATGACAGACAAGAGTTTGATCTATTGCTTGGGTCAAGCTCTTGCCTATTTATTGCCTTACGGAATTGCGGGGCGATTGTCCATATCATATTTGTCGTATGTGCTTCTTTATCGCTCATGAGCATTGAACCCGGGATTGTCTTTCGGGGGTATTTTTTCAATTTCTAACGGTAAAACTACTTGATTTCCGCTTCTAAAAATAGTACAATTTTTCTGCTTTCTGTATGGTTTTTCTGCAATTAAATTATACTACGAAAGCAGCAACCGGGCAACCTTTTTCGGGTCACCCGGTTGTTTTTCTCTTATTTGATAGATCGTCTTAATGCAACTGCTCCTTTTTCTTTCTCGTACATTTGATGCATCTGCGGCTGAACACGCATACTGTGAATAGCCTGTGCCATTATGCAACATTAATTCGCATAAAATGACAATAAGCCTTTACAAATCACATTTTATATGTTAATATGTAACTATAAATGCGATGTTACCCTTGCCTGCTTGTTCTATATGCACATGAGCTGAAGCCGGCGGCGGAAACGACACGATGTTATTGCAGGGGATTCAGAAGAATGCTATATCCGCATATTGCATGTCGCATGCCGCCGAAATGTAGAAAATCATTCCCCGAGAAAAAATTTTCGATTTTTTCAAACCAAGCGGATTTTTCTTCGACTATTTGTATAGAAGAGCGCAGATATAACGGTGCGGCTGATATAGCGCGATATGCTTCATGCGGGAGATCGGTATGAATACGAAAAGTAAAATACACGCTCTGCGCATAAGCGGCGGAATAACGCAGATGCAGCCGGCGGAGGGGGTGAGCATGTGGAGAGCGCTGAGCTTGAGGCGAGGATAGCGGAGGTATCGAAAACGATATATTCGTATTGCCGAGCCAAAACTTCGACTCGCGAGGAGGCAGAGGACCTGTCGCAGGATATCCTGCTTAATCTGATAAGATCGGTCGGCAGTCTGCGAGACGAGAGAGCCTTTTATGCCTTTATGTGGGGCGTTGCGGGAAATGTATACAAGCAGTGGTGCGGAAAAAAGCAGAGGCATAGCTGCTGCGAGCTGACCGAGGAAATTCTCTCTGCGCTGCCGTCGGAGCAGCCGCCCGAGCTGCTGCTTTCGGGAGAAAGTGACGATATATATCTTCTCCGCCGCGAGCTGACCCTTTTATCCGAGCGCTATCGGAGGGCGACCGTCCTGTACTATATCGAGGGGCGCTCCTGCGCCGAAATTTCCGAGCTGCTCGCCGTGTCCGAGAGTACTGTAAAATATCTGCTCTTCAAATCAAGAAAGGTATTGAAAGAGGGAATGAGCATGCAAAGAGATCTCGGCAGACTGAGCTACGATCCGAAAACACTGATCCCGCTGTACAGCGGAGAAGGACCAAACCGCTTCGCGGACTTTATGCAGAGCAGGATAAGGCAGAATATTCTCAGCGCCTGCTACAACGACAGTCTGACGGCACAGCAGATCAGTCTAGAGACCGGCATACCGCTGCCGTATCTTGACGATGAGATCGCACAGATGGAGAGCCGGGGGATGCTCGTCCGCGACGGCAGACATTACAAGGCGAATGTCATTGTGATAACCGCCGAGTGTCAGGATGAGATCGACCGTGCCGCAGTCGGATATCATGAGCAGATAGCGGATATGGTCGAGCGCTTTTTGAGCGAAAAGATCGACGATTTTAAAGGCATCGGCTTCGTTGGCAGCGATTTTTCGGAGAACACCCTGCGCTGGCAGCTCGCCGCCGTTCTTTTCAGAGCGATAGCATTTGCGGATCCGAGCGGAGGAGATGCTCCGACGCCTCCCCGGACCGAGTGGGGCGAGTCCGCGTACCTGTGGTGCATCGAAAAGCCGCTCGATGCCGATAAGTATATTTTTTTTTACAGCAGCGTCCGCAGCCGTCGCGGCGATGAGCTATATTTCTTCGATTATAAGCGGGGCGGAAAGGGCGATCACCGCGATTTTTACGGAAACGAGCGATATGTAAGTATCTTCTGCGACATCTGCAGCGGCAGAAACGCACAGCTCGGCGAATATGATCTCGAGGCTGTCGCCGAAATGATAAGAAAGGGCTATGCGGTCAAGGACGGGGACGGCTTTGCCGCGACGGTTCCGGTCTATACCCATGAACAGTATGCGCGCGTGTCGGCGCTTGCGGCGGGCTTCGTTTGTGACGGGCTGCAGTGGATAATTCGGGATATGAACAGCTCCGCCGAGCGCATTCTCGGCGCATATACGCCGAGACATCTGCAGGGACAGGTCGCGGGGATCGCCGCTATGGATAAGTTCGTCAATGCCGTGTGCATGCCCGCATCCATACTGATAGATCGGCGCGTGCTGAGCACCGCATGGCATCCGCTCGAAATGCCGACGACCTACATGGTATCGGACGGATAAAAACGCCGCAGCGCACTGCGGAGCGCTTTTGATCCTTTCAATTAACAAAAGAAACCTCAAAGAGGGTACCAATGAAAAAATATACAGTGATATCTAACATTTCCTTTGCGCTGAAAAATATCTGGCGGTGGGACAAAAAGTTCTATCTCTTCTTTATTCCTGCCATTCCCATGGCGGTGCTCATGCCGCTTGCCGCCTCATATTTTCCTAAGGTGCTTATAGATTCGATCGAGTCGGGCAAGAGTATAAGAAATATTATTTTCATTATCTGCGCCTATTTCGGCATGCTGCTGATAATCAATCTGCTCGATCGCCTCTGTGACAGCAGGCTGTGCATGCGTCAGTATGAGATTTCGCTGCTCTATCAGCACGCTCTGGCTGAGAAATATATGCGCACCGACTACGCGAATACCGACGACCCGGAGATGATAATGAAGTTTCAGCACGCGTATAACGACGCCTGCTCCGGGCAGTGCTCGCCGGAATTTATATGGATGTCGCTGTTCAATTTTTTCATCAGCGCGCTCGGAATATTCACATACGGCTCGGTCATAGCGAGCGTCTCCCCGCTTGTACCGGGGCTGCTGTTTTTGTCCGCGTTCTGTACATATCTCGTCAGCCGTTGGCAGCGGAATTATATCGAGCGGAACAAGGACAAGTGGGTAAATACCGACCGTAAGATACAGTATCTGCAGAGCTTTTCCGAAAAATTCGACCACGCGAAGGACATCCGTATATACGGCATGCTCGGGTGGCTGATAGCTATGCTCAGACGCTTTCAGAGCGAGCGCTTTGAATGGACGAAGAAGATCAGTGCGCGCGGACTGGCGGGCAGCTGTATCAACGCGCTTCTGACGCTGATACGCGACGGCGCGGCATATGCCGTGCTGATAGCTATGGTGCTTCGCGGAGAGATCGGCGCGGGAGATTTCGTATTTTACTTCGGCGCGATAACCGGATTCTCCGCATGGCTCAGCGGCATCGGCGATAAGGTGAACGATATCACCGGCAAGAGCATCAGGATAGGCTATTACCGCGAGTATTTTGATATCGAGGAGAAATACAATCACGGTAAGGGCTGCGCTCTGCCGACAGCGGAGGAGATACCGGTCGATATCGAGCTTGATAATGTTTCATTCCGATATCCGTCGGAGGACGGAGAAAAATACGCCGTTCGGAATGTCAGCCTGAAGATAGCACGCGGCGAGAAGCTCGCCATAGTCGGCGCAAACGGCGCGGGCAAAACGACACTTGTCAAGCTGCTGTGCGGGCTTTATTACCCATCCGAGGGCGAGGTGCGGCTGAACGGTCACGCCGTCTCGGATTATAATATCGAGGATTACTACTCGCTGTTTTCCGCCGTTTTTCAGGATATCTATCTGCTGCCGGTCACTATTGCGGAATTCGTTTCCTCCTCGGATGCGGATATTGATGTCGAAAAGGTGAAGGAGTCTATCCGACGGGCAGGACTTGAGGAAAAGATAAATTCGCTGCCGAAGGGCATTGATTCAAGGCTTATGAAGGGCGTTTTCGACGACTCGATAGACATGTCCGGCGGTGAGAGGCAGAAGCTGATGCTTGCCCGTGCGCTCTATAAGGATGCTCCGGTCATCGTTCTCGACGAGCCTATCAGGAGTAATTTGGCCGAAACAAAATCGCCGTCCCGCGGGCGGCGGTTTTGATTTAAAAGGCGCGCGGTGTGATTTTACGTGTATTTTTACCAATAATTGACGCTTGTACGCCGAAGTTGCTCCGAAAAGTTTATGATACTGTTTAACAGCCGCCATGAAGAATTGAAAACACTTAGATAGTCATTAGTTCAGGTACATAATATTTCTTTGTCATAGCCTTTCTTGCAGTCGAGCTATCGGCGGTAGTATGCCGTTAGACACGATTCGCTTATCCGGAGAAAAAATCTCGTAAGATGCGCTATTTACAATACGCTCGGATATGTTATAATGGAGACGAAGGATGTGCGCGCTTATATCTGTTTACAAGGAGAGAGCGATATGAATTTAGGTGAAAAGATAAGACAGCTGCGTGTCGAAAGAAGACTGACGCAGGAGCAGCTGGCTGAAAAGCTATACGTCAGCTTTCAGACGGTATCAAAGTGGGAGACAGGGACTACAAGTCCCGATCTGTCGCAGATAGTTCCGTTGGCAAGGCTTTTCGGAATCACGACGGATGAGCTGTTTGACTTTAATGAGTCGAGCGAAAAGCTGATGCGCGATGAGCTGCAGCAGAGATATCAAGAGACCTTCCGCACGGGGGATACGGATGCGCGCTTTGCGATATGCGAGACCGCTCTGAGAAGCTATCCCGACGACGCGGAATGGCGCTGCCGCTATGCATGGGATGTGTGGTGCAATGCGGTTTCGCTCGATGATGAAGCTGAGTTTGCCGCTGAGCGCGACAGGTCGACAGAGCTGTTTCGTGATGTCATTGATTCGTGTGATTCGGCAGAGATAAAGGCGCAGGCGGTTGTCGGCATCGTGCAATGCCTTAACGGAAAAGGGCAGCAGACCGAGGCGATGAAATATGCGCAGCTCTACCCGCAGGTAACGCTCAGCGAGCAGGAGCGGCGCAGACTGCTCATCTCATGCATGAGCGGGGATGAAAAGGCTGCCGCAGAGCAGGAGCAATTGCTCGCGGAGGTCGAGAGCCTGCTCGGATACATGCTCCGTTTCTCGCCCGATACCGTGCGGGTGGTAATCGAGGCGATAATTCCAGACGGGAACTATCTGACCTTCCACAGCCTTTTGTTTTCCGCTGCGCTTGACGACTCGAGACGCGCGCTCGCGCGCGGGGATGTCGATTCTGCAATGCGTTCGATGAAGAAAGCAAAAGCGCACGCTGAGGCGTATGATGCTATTGACGGAGAATATGTATTTACCTCTCCGCTTTTTGACCGACTCAGAATGAACCGCGCCGATTGGCGTATGACAAATACCGAAACGCTGACATCCGTATTTGCAACGGCGCTCGACCGCTCGGATTTTGCCCCGTTGACCGCGCATCCCGATTTTGACGCGCTGCGGCAATGAGAGAAAAGCACTGTTTTAAAGCGCTTTGTACTTTAAGCTCATGATTCATGCCCGTGTGTTTTTGCACGTTTCAATTCGGTTTAATGTAACGGCACGAACGAAAGCCTAAACAACCTACGGTTGAAGAATTTCGTTCTATGCTCGCCGAACAATCGCTTTACTTTACAGTTGCCCTATGCTATAATCATTTTGAGGAAGAAAGGAACGTGACCGTGATGTCAGTCGGTGAGAACATTGCGTATTTCAGAAAAAAGCTCGGGTTGACGCAGGAGATGCTGTCCGAGCGTATCGGTGTTACGGCGCAAGCCGTTTCAAAGTGGGAGAACGGTGTAACAAATCCCGATATTTCGCTTCTGCCGCGGATATCGGAGGCGCTCGGTATCGGTATCGGAGACCTTTTCGACGGCTCGCGCGAAAGACGGGCGGTCGGTTTCGGGCAGCTGCCCGATGCTGCATACGATGCGGTTTTGTCGGTGTTCAGGCGGGCGAGATGCGATTTTTACGGCATTGACGCCGTTGTGACCGACGGGCGGATACGGGAGGTCAGGGAGAATATTTCGGCACGCGGGCTGCGCGCTGTCTCGGTGAACGAATCGGAAACGGGGCACGGTGCGGTCTATCTGTCGGATGCGTTTTCGTATGTCGACCGCGGGTACGGCAGCCGCGATTCGGCGCTGCTGCTTGACATGCGCGGCGCGGGAAATCTGCTTTCGGCGCAGCGGCGGGTGCTTTGTCGCTATTATGCCGCGGCGGGGAAAATAAAAAACAGGGATGTAAGAAAACGAGCTTCTTACATCCCTTTAAGGTATATTTTGATGTCAAATTAACGGCACGCCGTATCTGCAATCACTTGCAGTTAGGGCAGCTGCCGGACTCATCGAGCGGCGAGCCGCAGTTTACACAGAAGCGCGGCTTCTGCTCATCGGTCGGGGTCGCGGGTGTCGTCGTAACCGGTGTTGCCACAGGCGCTGCGGCGGGAGCTGCAGCTGCGTTGTTCTGAGCCTGAGCCTCCCTGTGCTGCTTGAAGGATTCGCGCATTTCGCTCATATCGGGTGCGGCAAATACATTTTCGATATTGCCGTTGCCGTTCTGATCCTTCAGCTTCTTGTTTATCATAATTACGTTCTTTACGAGAATGACCATCATCATGAGCAGCTCGTATATGAGACGCAGAACGATAGGCGAGATTATCATAATCGCCAGACCGGCGCCGCCGAGCCATGTGCCGTACGATGTCTGGAACAGCATAAAGAAGCCCTGGAGAATAAAGTAAGCGGTGAGGAAGATGTACAGTGCCTGCAGCAGCTTTTCAACTACAAGATACTTGAAGTTGCATGTGTCGTGCAGAAACTTTCCGAATGCGTTCAGCTTTTCGCGCTTCTTTTCGGGTACGATGAAAATAAATGCGAGCACGGTCGCGGCGATAGCAAGTATAATCGCTGCTACCATGAAGCCGATAGACTGACCGATTCTTGCGTTGAGAATACTCATGAGATTACCTCCGGTGTAATGTTGTACACCATATTCTATCGTATCGTCGTTACGTTGTCAAGCATATTCGGAGGAAAATATGAGATTTTTTCGGTAAAGTATTTTGGGGCGCAATATCCTGCCGGGAGTCGGTCGCAGGGCGCCTGCCGCATTGCTTTTTTTGCGAAAAATGCCGCGCTTACAAGCTCCGCCGTGTGCAGAAAAACTTGTGTTGCATTACATCTGCGGGGCGTGATATGCATATCCGTGCCGCTCTTCATTCGATGGGCGCTATGTATTTGGCGCATGCTGCTTGATTGAAAAACATTTTTTTCAAAAAAATTGCTTGTTTTTGCAAACCAAATGCACCTTTTTCCGACCATATATACAGAAACAGAACGGCAGCTGCGGCGGCGCTGCCGAATTACAGTACAATACATACGGGAGGTCGGCATGAATATAGGAGGAAAGATACAGGCTCTGCGCAAGAGCCGCGGAATAACGCAGATGCAGCTGGCAGCCGGACTTGGTGTGTCGTTTCAGGCGGTGAGCAAATGGGAGTGCGGCAGGTCGCTGCCGGATATCGGCCTGCTGCCGGTAATAGCGGAGTGTTTCTCGGTTTCGCTGGACGAGCTGTTTGATTATCGTCCGGAGCCCCCCTGTCCAGACGAGGGTGATAATCGCTGTGTAGGATGACGTACGATTGATGTTAGCGAAAGATATGCAGGAGGCGATGATCGAAGCAGAAATAAAGCTGATGCTTTTTTATGCGGGAGAGTTGTTTTATTATCGGCATAAAGATATATGTAATGAAAAAAAGACCGCACAGGTCGTCGATGTGCAGTTTCGACGACCCTGTTGCGGTGTCCCGAGAGCGGCGGAGCGTGCTCCGTCGGTATCGTTATGACTGCCTGCGTTGCTCGGAAGAGGAGAAGTGACCGAAGCGCGGCGGCTTTTTTTGCTTTGTATTATCAGAAGATGTGTTCAAACACCGCGCAACGGCGCGGCATATGTTTATTGCTCAAGGGAATCCTCACCCTGAGCAGTCACTGTCGTCTTGCGACGCGAAAGATGAATGACAAAGCCTATAACGAGCCCGACGAGAGCAGGAAGCATCCAGCCGAGATTCATATCAAATAGAGGTAGGTAACGATTGGCAAGAGCAATGGGTGCGTCGAGACGGAGCGCGGTTCTGACCGAGCTCGGCAGCGCTTTCATGCAGTCGAAAATCGCGGCTGCCCATGTGAATGCCATTACCGATATATATACTGCCTTATCGTGATCAAACGATCTGCCGATAAAGGCAAGAATGATGAGCACGATCGCAGGAGGATAGATAAGCATGAGCATCGGAATCGAATAATCGATAATAGCGCTCAGACCGACATTTGAGATAGCGAACGAGAAAAGGGTGAATGTTATCGCCCAGACCTTGTAGGGGATCTTGCCCTTTGTCATTTTGACGAAGGTCTCTGAGCACGAGGTGACAAGTCCTATCGAGGTCTTGAGGCATGCAAATGTTATCGTCACCGCGAGTATTATCTTGCCCGCTCCGCCGAGATAGTGCGAGGATATTTCGGTCAGAGCAATGCCGCCGTTTTCGGACAGCTCAAAAAGACCTCTCGACTGTGCACCCATCAGAACGGTAAGCACGTATATCAGCGCCATCAAAAGCCCGGTGAAAACACCGGATCCGAGTACATCGCGGGCAACGGCATTGTCCTCGGTAACGCCCATGCGGCGTATAACGTCGATAACAACGATGCCGAATGCAAGACCCGCGATAGCGTCCATCGTTCCGTAGCCTTCGATTAAGGAGGCGAAGAACGCCTTTCCCGAGCCGATATATGCCTCGGTAGGCTTGATTTCGGAGGCCGCTGCTCCCGGATTTATGAGCGCCGTTATGACGAGTACGGCGAGAAAGATGAGAAATATCGGGTTGATTATCTTTCCTATCCACAGCGTTATCTTACCGGGACGGAGAGAGAAGAAGAGCACGAGGGCGAAGAAAACGGCAGAGAAGATGAGCAGCGCGAGCCACTCTCTCGATCCATCACCGAGCATCGGGATAACGCCTGTCGTGAACGAAACGGTTGCACATCTCGGGATGGCGAAGAGCGGACCTATCGTCAGATACAGTATGGTGGTAAAGAAAACGCCGTATCCTCTGCCGACCTTGCCGGCAAGCGTCTGCAAGCCGTCCGAATGTGTTACACCGATAGCGGCGACTCCGAGGATCGGAATGCCGACGGCGGTTATGACGAAGCCTATCATTGCGGGAATAACATTGCTGCCCGCCATCTGACCGAGGTGGACGGGGAATATGAGATTTCCTGCGCCGAAGAACATGCCGAACAGCGTTCCGGCGACGAGAAGCTTCTGCTTCAGAGTCAATTTTTTATTTTCCATTAAAAAATATCAGCTCCTTTGTGCAACTATTCTACCATAGGGCTTGCAAAATGTGAAACGCTCTATTATAATAGTTATATGACAATTTGTCATACCTATGTTATACTCGAATCGACATCATAGCCCGCAATGCCCGTCGTTGCCGGTGAAAATATGAAAGGGAGGGCGGCTCACCGTTTAATTCGGCGCAGCCGGGAGAAAAAATGGATAGTAAAAAGCTCGAAATACTCATGACCGCAGTCGACCTCGGCAGCTTTTCCAAGGCATCCGAGGTGGTCGGCTATACTCAGTCCGGGCTGACGCATCTTGTCGACAGCCTCGAGCGCGATATCGGTCTGACGCTCGTCAACCGCGACCACAGCGGTATTTCGCTGACCGAGGATGGTGAGGCGCTCATGCCCGCTATACGCGAGTTTCTGCGTGCAAATGCCAATCTTGAAAATCGCATTGCCGCGATAACCGAGCGGCGCACGGAGACTATCCGCATTGCCGCATATGCGAGCATCGCGATGCACTGGATGCCGGAGATACTCTATCGCTTTCGCCGCCTATGTCCGGAGGTCAATGTCGATCTGCGGATGGTCGACCACGCGCTCGAGCCGTTTGAACTGCTTGAAGCGGGGCGAACCGACGTGATCTTTGCAGGACGGCAGGAGGGACAGAGCGATGCGTGCAATTGGACCCCGCTGTATGAAGATGCTATGTACGCCGTGCTTCCCGAGAGCTATCCGACCGGCGATCGGAAGAGCTTTTCAATATCGGAGTTCGACGGCAAGGATTTTCTTATGCCTTACGGACGGTTTGATATTGAGGTCGGTGCAGCGTTTCGCGCAAATGGGGTCAAGCCGAATATTCGACCGTCGCATGTCGACGATGAGACGGTTATCCGCATGGTCGGAAAGGGACTCGGTATCACTATGATGACCGAGATGATGCTTCGCGGACGCACAGACGGGGTAAAGATCCTGCCGCTTGAGCCGCGTATCGTCCGCGAGCTCGGAATGGGGATGCACCTGCGTGAGAATATGCCGCGCGGCGTGCCCCGACTGCGCGATTGCGTGCTCGACTTCAGCCGCGAACGTGCACGGGCACGGAGGGAGCACGCGGAGAACGTGTAAACGCTCGGAGGACGCGCCCTGAGGACGCGCTCTGAGGATGCGCTCAGGGAGGACTTTCGAGAAAGTCCTCCCCGAACCCCTCTCAAAGCTTTAAATCTGAGTGAGGGCATGGGACGTTTTAATTTTCGAAATGATTCCACCGGCGGAGAACGTACGGAATTGATAGGCGGACAGAAGTGCGCGAACTGCCGACAACGGAAAAACGGCGCTTTTTGATTTTACTGCGGTATGGGGTGTGTATACTTTAAGTCAAATAGAATTGAGCCTTTTATCTCAATTACAGTTTAGGGTGTATGCGTTTTGCGAGCAGGAAAAACTAAAGCAGCAGGCGTGGTAAAAATCTTTTAGAAACGGGAGGCTTAACGCTTGCCGACCGTTTCGGGTATAAACCGATACTGTCGCAATCGGCTGAGCAGTTCATAGGGGAGATACATAATGAGCGGCGCATGAGCAAAGCTCATGCGTAAGAATTGCATAGCAATTCTTACGACATGCGCGGCCATATACTCGCGTATGCGAGTATCCTTAGCGCCGCCCCCTCTTATGCCTGCTTTTCTTTGGAGCTTTCTTTTTCAGGCAAAAAGAAAGCGGAAAAAAACGAACAACTGAAATATATCTCCATATACCTCGACCGCGGAAGCGATCAATAAACCATTCGTCTAAAAACTCATTTCTTTGTGTAAAACTTTTATTAAAATTCTGCGTATCTTTATTGTGCTTTTTGCGAAAAAGTCTTTACAAGTTTCCAATGTTATGTTATAATGTAATAAGATTGTTCTAACTTACAATTTTTGTTGGCGATTATTAGTCACATAACGGAGATTATGTTGAAGTCGAAAAGGCAGTGTGAAGTCAAAATGAAATGATAGCTCACGAAAACATAGAAAAACTTAATATAACGAGCAAAAACCTTCATTATATATAATACGAAAAATTCAATTTTGGGGGCTTTGAAATGAGTAGTGAATCGAAGACAAGAAAACAAAAAATCAAAAGAATACTGTCTTTTTTCTCGGCAATATTAGTTATTATGTGTATTTTGTCAACCTTTGTCGTCAATGCAGCAAGTTACACCGCAGATTGGCGCAATTGGTGCCAAGGTGCATCAGATAGTTCGCTGATGCGTAAATATGGTTGTTGGGTAGTTGCCCAAGCCAAGATGATAAAAATGCTTAATATTGACGATTCTGCCTCTTTTAATCCCGATTAATATATGAATTGGGAAATACGGAACGGTTATCTTAATTCGAGAACATTTATGCAGCAAAACGGAGTTAATGCCCCTGTTGCCTATGCGGAACAAAAAGGAAAGACATTAAATTACATAGGTTATAAAACCGGCAAGAACAATATTTGGAATAATATTAATAACGGTTACTATTCTATTCTATATTTCAAGACACCGTCCGGCGGGACACATAATGTACTTGTAGATAATGAAACGTCAAAGCAAAAAAATGCCATTTACTTCTTTCAATCTTATGATGGCGCCACATATGGTCCAATTAAATCGTATGATGAATATGTCAAAACAGGAAGAACTCTCCAAGGCATATATACTTATTCATACAGCGTACACAGCCACTCCCATTCTTACGAACGCAATTACGAGACTGATCATCCACACAGGGTTTATATGAAATGCTCCTGCGGAGATTGGTATTATACCGGTGAAACAACAAAAATGGATGGCTGCGATTTGTGTTATCCGATTGTTCATATCACGCTTGATGCCAACGGCGGAAAAAATGGCACAAGAGAAATCTACTATCGTGCCGGAATTGATAAATACTATTCGGATCCCCAGCTGAATAATGAAATTACATCAATTGCCACACCGCAGCGCAACGGATACTCATTTGAAAATTACTATGGCGACGGTAGCTGTGGCGGCAATGACGGAGAACAATTCATTTACGGAAGTTCAATTCTTGAGGACAACCCCAAGTACTATGGGGGCTTTGCATGGGATTTGTGCACCGATATAACACAGGATGCGACACTGTATGCAAAATGGACAGAGCTGCCGAAATCCTCATACAAAGCAATAGACGTTAAACCGGGAACCTATATTATCCATTCTGCAAGGGATGATAATTATGTTTTGGATATTGAATATGATTCAACGGAAAGCGGCGCTAATATTCAATTATATCGGGATATGGGCATTGACGCTCAAAAATTCAAAATAGTTAAGTGTGATGGCTATTATTTAATTCAATCATATTATTCGGGGCATTGGTTGGATATATTGCAACCGATAAAAAACAATGCCAATGTAAGGTTATATAATGATAATAGCTTTGATGACGAACATTGGATATTTGAGGATGCGGGAAATGGATATGTGTGTATAAAATCAATGACCGGGTATTACCTTGATTTACAAGGAAGCGTTGCAAAAGATAAAGCAAACATTCAGATTTGGAAATTTGCAGATAATGCCGATCAATTTTGGAGATTGGAAAATACCGATCATATGCCCGGAGACATCAACGGGGATGGGGAGGTAAATACTTCTGATCTTGTAAGACTGATGAAATATATGGCGGGAGCAGATGTGATTGCATATTATCCCGATGTAAACGGTGACGGCATTGTAGCGACGAGCGATCTCATCAGACTCATGAAGTATATTTCCGGAGCTGATGTTACACTGTACCTGTCTGCTCCGGAGCCATTTTAACGTCCTTTTGATTTGCCGCAGTACAAAACAATAGCATGAAGCAAATAATCCGATGAACGGAGTTAAGCTCCCGTTCATCGGATTGTTTGTTATAGGTCGCCGGATGACACAAATAAATTATGTCTGCGGGACGCAGCCGGAGCCTGCGTTTTTTCAGGCTCGGGCAATCTGCTTCTGCTCTACGGCGAAGCGGCTTGAGAGTTTGTTATTCGAGCGCATCGTGTATCAAGCGTTATAGATACGCGCGGAGGTATTACCGCCGTGACCGGTCCAGTTAGTATGGAAGAACTCGCCGCGCTCGCGGTCTACGCGCTCATAGGTATGTGCGCCGAAGTAGTCGCGCTGAGCCTGGAGCAGGTTAGCGGGCAGGCGCTCGCAGCGGTAGCCGTCGAAGTAGGAGAGTGCGGTAGTCATTGCGGGAGCGGGCACGCCCGATGCGATAGCGAGACCGCAGATGCGTCTCCAGCCCGCCTCGCTCTCCTCGATGACCTTCGTGAAATAGGGGTCAAGGAGCAGGTTTGTCAGCTCGGGGTTATTTACGTAAGCCTCGCGAATCTTGCCGAGGAACACGCTGCGGATGATGCAGCCGCCGCGCCACATGAGCGCGATGCCGCCGTAATTAAGGTTCCAGCCGTAGGTCTTTGCAGCCGAACGCATGAGGGTGTAGCCCTGAGCGTAGGAGACTATCTTTGCGGCAAATAGTGCATGACGGAGGTCCTCGAGGGTCTTAGCCTTTTCTTCATCGGTGAGCTTGAGCTGCGTGCGCTCGGAGCCGAGCACGGATGCGGCGTGAACACGCTCCTCCTTCATAGCCGAGAGGCAGCGTGCGAAAACAGCCTCGCCGATGAGGGTAAGCGGAACACCCTCGTCGAGTGCGGCGATGCCCGTCCATTTACCGGTGCCCTTCTGACCCGCAGTGTCGAGTATCTTATCAACGACCGCCTCGCCGTTCTCGTCGCGGTAGGCGAGGATATCGCGGGTTATCTCGATGAGGTAGCTGTCGAGCTCGCCCTTGTTCCACTCTGCAAACACGGCGGACATCTCGTCGTTGCTCATGCCGAGCAGGTCGTGCATGATCTGATATGCCTCGCAGATAAGCTGCATATCGCCGTACTCGATTCCGTTGTGCACCATCTTGACGAAGTGACCTGCGCCGTCCTCGCCGACCCAGTCGCAGCAGGGCGAGCCGTCAGGACCCTTAGCGCAGATGGTCTGGAGAATCGGGCGGACGATCGGCCATGCCGCGGGCGAGCCGCCGGGCATCATACTCGGTCCGTTGAGCGCGCCCTCCTCGCCGCCGGAAACGCCTGTACCGATGTACAGCTTGCCCTTGCTCTCGACGTACTTTGTACGTCTGATGGTGTCGGGGAAGTGCGAGTTTCCGCCGTCGATGATAACATCGCCGTCGTCGAGCAGCGGGAGCAGCTTATCTATCATACCGTCAACGGGCGCGCCTGCCTTTATCATCATCATGATGCGGCGGGGCTTCTCGAGCGAATCGACCAGCTCCTCGAGCGAGTGTGTACCGATGATGTTCTTGCCTGCGGCTCTGCCCGATACGAACTTGTCGACCACCTCTGTTGTGCGGTTGAACACAGCGACGGTAAAGCCCTTGCTCTCCATGTTCATTACGAGATTTTCGCCCATTACGGCGAGGCCTATCATGCCTATGTCTGCTTTTTTCATTTTATTATCCCTTTCATTTTATTATCTTATTGCAGCGCTCAGATGCTCCAGAGTCCGAGCGCGGGGTTGGAGATGTAGTAGAATTCCTCGCCGTCGGGGGCGGTGTTCCAGCCGTCGGTGAGCTTTGCGGGGTCGTAGCGCTTTGCCGCCTCCGCGTAGCTCTGCCAATCAAAGCTGACTCCGCGCACCTCCGCCTCCGAGATCTTCTCGGTGCAGTAGGTGATGTTGAAGCGCCCGTCGGACGAGCCGTGTATCAGATGTGCCGCGACCGAGAGATTTCCGCGCAGGTCGTCGCATTCGGGCGAATCGACGAGTCGGAGCACGTTCTCTCTGCCGACGTAGCCGTACTTTCTTATCAGTCGGTCGTTTTCCTCATCCTCGCCGAAGCGCTCAACCCCCGGTGCGAGAACGGTCAGCTCGCCGCCGTCCGCCATCGCGAGACGTGTGCGGTAGACCGCCTTGTTTCCGAGCCAGGTGCTCTTGAATTCGCGCGGGTCGAGATAAACGACGCAGTGCTTTATCGGGCGGTCGAGCCGTATGAAGTTCAGCTCCGCGCTCTGCGCGACCGCCTGCTCAAAGCCCGAGCGCTCTCTGCCGCAGAACAGCCCGTGAATGTGTACGCCGTCGCCCGTATTAGTCGTTACCGTCAGGATGTAGCCCAGCGGCACCGAGCCGAGAAAATGCTGCTCGGCATAGTCGAATACCTGTCTGACGGGGGAGTGATCCCTGCCCATTATCCGCTCCATACCGTAGAACGCGCCGAGCATGTGCGAGCTGTTTATCATCGAGCTGCCGCCGCAGCCGACGAAGATGTTCTTCGAGTAGTTTGCCATGCCGACGACCTCGTGCGGCACGACCTGACCGATGGAGTAGATGAGATCGTAGTCTCCGCTGACTATTCTGCGGTTGACCTCAACGTCGATGGGCGTTGAAACGAGCCCCTCCGACACCTCCGAGACGAACTCTCCGGGGACCTCGCCTATCTTAACAACGTCGTCGCGCCAGTTGTGCACGAGCAGCTTTTCGTAGTCGACCCTGCCCTCAAAGAAGGTCTCGCATTCCTCGCGTGACATCGGGACATGCGTTCCGAGTGCGGGCATAACGTCCCACTCGATCTCCTCCGCGCGGGCTGCAAATATCTCGGTCAGCATCGCCGTGATGTGTCCCGCGCCCGAATACATGCGTGTAAAATCGGGCGGAAGCATGAGCACGCGCACCCTGCCGCCGACATCTCTGCCGCTCTCGCGGCGCTGCTCGGCGAGCCTTGTCATCCGCTCGTCGACATATTCCTCAAGTGCTGCGCGCAGCTCTGCGTCGGACAGCCCTTTTTCGCTTTTGAATACCATTTTTTATTGTACCTTTCGTCATGTCCGCCGCGCCTGACGCATGCGATATCCGCATGTTCGCCCCGCGCGTCGGGCGACCTTTTTCCGACATTAAATTATATCAAAATCCGCGCGCCATTGCAATAGTTTTTTCATATATCTTGAATTCTTTTCCCTCGCGTGATATAATATCGCGGTACGATAGCCGCAGCGGCTGCCGAGATGTGCCGAGCGGGCATGCCCACGGTCCGCCTGCGCGGTTGATACGGACGGAAACAGACGAAAACAGAAAACGCAAAACAAAACGGGAAACATAAACGGAGGTAGGATATGACCGACCTGCTGACACTGCACAAGTATTTTCTCTCGCAGCACCTGCGCCGCGGCGGGGTGGCTGTCGATTTTACGATGGGCAACGGGCACGATACGCAGTATCTGTGCAATGCCGTCTACGGCGGAGAGGCTGCGCCGGGCAAGGTCTACGCCTTTGATATTCAGCAGGCGGCGGTAGACAGCACCGCGCGGCTGCTGCGCGAGAGCGGAACGCCCGAGAATTATACGCTCATCTGCGCCTCGCACGACCGCGTTGCGGAGTTCGTTCACGAGCCGTTCGACGCGGGAGTGTTCAATCTCGGCTGGCTGCCCGGCTCGGACAAAAAGGTGACTACGCAGCGCAGCTCGACCCTGCCAGCGATCGAGGCGGCGGTGTCGCTGCTCGCACCGGGCGGGATACTGCTCGTCGCCGTCTACCCCGGTCACGAGGAGGGCAGGCTCGAGGGCGAGGCTATCGCCGAGCTGCTGTCGCAGAAGAGCCGATTTGAGATGTCGGTGGGACGCTTTCAGTTTATTAATTCCCCGACCTCGCCCTACTTTTTCATAATTGAGAAAAAAGAGCCGCGAACGTGATTCTACCGCTGCTCGGTATGTGTGGCTTTGCCTCGGGTGTGGCGCTGCCGCGCCGACCCTGACTTTACCGCAGCCGCGCGTGATTTTATTGCAGCCGTTCGTGACATTGCCGCGGCGCTGCGCTTTTATGCAAGTTTATCGCCGCCGCAGCATACGGATATGTCGGAAGTATACCGGGCGGTATAACCGTCGCTGCCCTCACGGCACTGCGGCGCTGTGCGTTATATGGATATGCGTTAGTTATATGTATATGCGTTATATGAAAGGAAACAGTGATGAATATTCTTGTTCTTGCAGGCGGGCTCAGCCCCGAAAGAGACGTTTCGCTCTCGTCGGGCAGCAAGATAGCCTCCGCTCTTAACGAACGCGGACACCGCGTTGCGATGGTCGATGTTTATATGGATCTCGGCGAGCTGCCGCGCTTTTCGGATGAGCCGATACCCCCGTGCTCTGCTGCGGAGACCGAGCCCGATCTCGACGCGCTGCGTGCCGAGCGTATTGCGCTGCGCGGCGGCGAAGAGGGCAGCGGTGAGCTTATCGGCAGGGGCGTTGTCGACGCATGCCGCGCGGCGGATGTCGTCTTTCTCGCGCTGCACGGCGGTATGGGAGAGAACGGTCAGCTCCAGGCGCTGCTCGACTGTTACGGCATCGTCTACACGGGCAGTCCGTACGCGGGCTGCGCCGTAGCGATGGACAAAGATATAAGCAAACGCATCGTCTGCCGCGAGGGCATCGACACCGCGCGCTGGATAACCATGGACCGCGGCGAGCTCAGCGCGGCACGTGTGCTTGACGAGCTCGGCTTGCCCTGCGTCGTAAAGCCTATCGGCTGCGGCTCAAGCGTCGGCGTGTCGCTCGTTCACACCGAATCCGAGCTCGGCGCGGCGCTCGACGAAGCGGAGCGCTGCGGTCAGGCTGTGGTCGCGGAGGAGTTCGTCGGCGGACGCGAGTTTTCGGTCGGCGTGCTCGGCGAGCGCGCGCTCCCGTCTATCGAGATAGAGCCGAAGGGCGGCTTTTACGACTACAAAAACAAGTATCAGGCGGGCTGCACCGTTGAGACGACGCCCGCAAATATCCCGCCGCAGCTCGAGCAGCGTCTGCGCGAAGCGTCGCTTACCGCGCACCGCGCGCTCGGTCTCTACTCCTACAGCCGCAGCGATTTTATCTACCGCGAGCAGGACGACCGTCTCGTCTATCTCGAGACCAACACCCTCCCCGGCATGACCCCGACGAGCCTGCTCCCGCAGGAGGCGGCAGCCGTCGGCATCGGTTACCCCGAGCTATGCGAGATCGTCGTCCGCTACGCTCTCGAGCGCTGAGGGGACGAGGGGAACGATGGGGAACGATGGGGAACGATGGGGGAAACTTTTGAAAAAGTTTCCCCCAAGCCCCCTTCAAAACTTTAAAACTGAGAGGGAGTTTTGAAGGAGAGGAGCTTTTGAAAAAAACTCTCCCGAGCTCACTTTAAAAATCTGAGCGGAGAGGTTTTTGAAGAGACGGCGATGCTCCGCGATTATCTCTGTTGTTAAAGCGGTGCGGAGAAATTCGCATCAGAAGTACAGAATCTGTCTAAGCAGCACAAAACGGGGTGGGTCTCGGTCGAGACCCGCCCCGTTTTGCAAATGCTGTCGGCGTGCTTGTTTGTCCGCACCGTCGTGTGCGGTGTTCTCATATATCCGTATCATCGGGCACGGAGCGTTTGTATCATCGTGCGCAGCGCGTTTATATCATCGTGCGCGGCGAATTCAAATGCCCCGCGCGGGGTTCGGCGAGGTGTTATTCCTTATAGTACTTAGCCTGCATGGAGAACATTTTCCTATATATCCCGTCGTCGGTCTGCATCAGCTCATCATGCGATCCGTATTCGGAGACGGTACCGTTTGCAAAAACGGCTATCTTATCCGTAAAGCGTGTGGAGGAAAGGCGATGCGAAATATATATTGCGGTCTTACCGTTTGCGAGCTCATGAAAATTCCGATAGATATTATACTCGGCGATAGGGTCGAGCGCGGAGGTAGGCTCATCGAAGATTATTATCGGCGCGTCGCGGTAAACGGCGCGTGCTATCGCGACCTTCTGACCCTCGCCGCCCGAGAGCTCTATACCGTCGGGGTCGAACTCCTTATAGATATAGGTATCAACGCCGCGGGGCAGAGTTTTTATCCGCTCGGTGAGCCCGCATTTTACGATGGCATCGTCGAGCTTTTCGGTATCGGGCTCGGTATCCATCGCGATATTATCCGCCACCGTAAAGCTGAACAGGGAAAAGTCCTGAAACACCACGCCGATGAGCTTATAATAATCCTCGAGAGCGATATCCTTTGCGGGGATACCGTTTACGAATATTTCGCCCGCGGTCGGCTCATAGAAGCGGCACAGCAGTCTCACAAATGTGGTTTTCCCCGCGCCGTTTACGCCGACTATCGACAGCGTTTCGCCCTGTCTGACGGTTATGTTGACATGCTCAAGGATCATGCGGTCGGTCTTAGGATATTTAAAGGACACGTCGCAGAATTCTATCTCGACGTTTTTCGGGATATCAATATGTCGGGAGCCGCTGTTTTTTCGTTCGTTCTCGCCGTAATCGAGGCAGCGTCTGTAATCGTTGAGATACCATGAGGTCTGAAAAACGAGGTTCATCCAGTTAGAGGAGATTCCCATGATACATGAGGAGAACGCGCCCGCAGCAGTGAGGTACATCGAAAAATCACCGACGGTCATAGAGCTGTATATAACCTGAAGCGAAAGGATGAGATATATCGCGATGTCCTGCAGCGCGGAAACGGCGGCGCCTATACCCCCGCTCCTGCTCATGCGCTCGGTAAATTCTCTGTCGGTCTTATACAGGTCCTCCCGCCAGCTTTTTTCAGCCATTCCGAATATCCAATCCTCGAGGTCGTTCATGCGGACCTCTTTTCCCGCCTGAATATCGTCGGTCAGCGACATATAATATCCGTTCGTGCGGCTCGCGCGTATGCGCCCCTCGTTATACTCGTATGAAATCCGCTGCCGATGCCGCTCCGTCAGATACTGAGCTGCGGCTGCGACGGCGATAACGGCGAGTATGACGGGGCTGAGGCTGAACACGACTATGCCGATACCGAACAGGGTCATAAAGCTGCCTATTATCGCGGTGGAGAACTGCAGCACGCTGTCAAAACGGTTTTCCTGAGCGAGCCATATGTAATCATGCATTACGGGGTCCTCAAGTGTGGCGTAGCTCATGGATGTGACCGACCTTGCCAGCAGCTTTTGCATGGCAAAGTTCAGCTTTTCGTGCTCCTTTGCGTCGCCCTTTGACAGAAGCAGCTCTGCCGCGCCGAGAACGAACGACAGCGCCGCCATCGACAGCGCGTAAAAAACGGCATAGCCTATCCTCCGACCCTCGGTTATTTCGTTCAGTATCGCGCGGACAAAGAATATCGGAACGATTGTTTTCACCGTCCGAAGTATCAGCAGGGGAACACGGTAAAGAAACAGCTTTTTATTTGCCGTCCATATCATTTTGTATGCAAACCGCAGGTCGGAGAGCTGTTTTTTCAGCGTGCGGCTGCCCTCCGCAGCGCCCGTGTCCGTCTCCTGCTTTTTTCGGCGGCGCAGCCGCAGTCGGATGCTCTTCTTCGTCATACGTTCACCTCCTCGGATACATCCTCAGCTACGTAATAGTGAGACTGTTTTTTAAACATGTCCGCATAAACCCCGTTCTTCTCCATCAGCTCGCCGTGCGTTCCCTTCTCTACGAGCTCTCCGTCCGCGAACACGGCGACGGAGTCGCAGAATTTTACGCTCGACAGTCGGTGAGAGATATAGATGGAGGTCTTTTTCCCGATTATGCTGTTAAAGCGCTCATAAAGCCCCGTCTCCGCGATAGGGTCGAGCGATGCGGTCGGCTCATCGAGAATGACGATATGTGCATCTCGGTAATAGGCTCTTGCGCAAGCCGTCTTTTGCTCCTCGCCGCCCGAGAGTCTTACGCCGTCCTCGAAGTATATGCAGTCCATTATCGTGTCAAAGCCCTTTTTCAGCGACGGGATGCACTCGGAGAGTCCGCTTTTATTCACCGCGTCGGTAAATCGCGCCTCGTCATATCCTTCGTTCAGAACGATATTCTCGCGCACGGTCGAGGTCCAGAACAGCTGATAATCCTGAAAAACAACGGCGAGCAGCCGTCGGTAGTCCTTTTGTGCTATCGTTCTGATGTCGATGCCGCCTACGAGTATTTTGCCCTCGGTGGGCTCGTAAAGACGACAGATAAGCTTAATGAATGTCGATTTGCCCGCGCCGTTATAGCCGACCACCGACAGACGCTCCCCGCTTTTTATCCCGATGCTTATGTTTTTAAGGACATATCTGTCGGTGTTCGGGTATTTGAAGGAGACGTTTACAAACTCGATATCGTATCTTCCGTTTGTCGGGTCGTCTCCCGAAACGGTCGCGGTGCCGTCCTCCTTCCGCTCGGCTATCCGCAGAAATTCCTTATAGTCATCGACATATTTCGAGAGGAGCTGCAGCTCGGGAAAGCGCCTTATAAAGTCGCCGAACGAGCCTGTGAACGCCGTCACCGCACCGAGAAATACCGAAAACGAACCGACGGAGATGCCGCCCGAGATCGCAAGATACGAGCAGTAGCCGTAGATGACCGCCGTCTGAACAAGACCGATAAGCAGCGAAAGAAGGTCATAGCCGAGACGCCTGTCTTGATTTGCCGTGAAATTCTTTATGTATTCCGAGGTCTCCCTGTCGTATTTTTTAAGCAGCCAGCCCGACGCGCCGTTTATGCGCAGCTCCTGCCCGCCTCTTATCCCGAGCATCATGTCATAGATATACGAATAGCGCCGCGAAAAACGGGTGAGCAGTGGCTGATATTCGTAGCCGACCTTATTGAGCCGTCCCGCGATCAGTGCGTTCAGACCGATCACCGCCAGAATTATCAGGATAATGAGCGGATGCAGCGACGCGATTATATAGGTATACCCCGCGAGCTGTACGGCGTTTGAAATAAAGCCGAGCACCGTTCCGCCTATAAATGCCGACGGGTCGAGCCGCCCGACCGAACGCTCGGCGAGCTCTCTTACCTGACCGTTCTCGAGATTTTCGTAGCTTGTATAGAGCCATATCTTCTGGTCGTGCATCTCCGTGTTGTGCGAGCACTCGATGGATTTCAGACCCGCATATCTGTTCAGAATGACAGACAGAACATTGAAGATAATGATAACGGCGGCATACAGCGCGATGTATTTTATGGTGATGTCGGGACGGCGCTGCCCCGCAAGCTCATCGAGAATATACTTCGGTATCAGCAGCATAACGAACGGTCTGACCGTGCCGATGATATACTGCAGCGCCGTGACAAAATATATGCTCCCGGAAAGCTCCCATGACCTTCGGAACATAAAGCCCATGTTGCCGAAAAATCTGCTTATTTTATCTTTTTTCATGCTTCCTCCGCTGCCATGTGTTTGTTTTTTGTCCGAAAAGGTCGTTTGCGGTACGTCAAAGCTCCGAAATGTCCGCATTGTTTTCCTTACTTCTCTGATTTTACCATATATCAGATATTTGTCAACATAAATATACATATCAGTCTCCCGCTTACCGCCGTTTTTTTCGACTATGGATGTTTTTATAAGATGAGTGGCGGCATGTCGAGAGATTCAATGATAAAGGCGCTCGAAAAAGAGGTCTTTACTCACGAACAGGCTGTTCACGCCGCGGACGTGCTGAAGCGATAATACATGCCCCGGGTCGGAGGTATATCCCGACCCGGGGAGGATTTTTCGGGGAGTAATTTTCAGGAAGAACTTTTCAGGGGAATTTTCTGAGGATGATTTTTCGGAAGAATTTCGGAGGTTTTTCGGGAGGATTTCCTGAAAGAAATTTTTTTCTAAATTGCAATATCAAATAGGACATTTTTGAAAATAAAATCAGAGCAGTGGTAATTGAAGATTTTACGAGGTAAATTATTGATCCAGTTTTCAACAAACGCTACTTGTTCATCGGTAATATTAACAAAGGATTTTCCCTTTGGGAAAAAGCGGCGTACAAGGGAATTTTGCTTTTCGTTGGTACCTCTTTCATATGAATGTTTCCAATTAGGAAAACACACTGTCGAAAGGGTGTGTAGCGGGCTTAGCCCGCTACGGCGGGATCGGTTGTGGTGTTGATTTCAATGTATTCGGCAATCTTGCGGAGCTCGTCGGCAAACTTGAAGCGGACGCTGATATTGCCGTTTTCGTAAACCTTGATGTGGTCGATCAGCTCAATGAGGATTTCACGGGACAGGCTGTCGATATTCTCAAACTTCATAAATGCCACCAGCGCCGGGTGTTCCTGGTCAACGCCGTTTGCCAGCTCCGCCCGTTCAGCGGTCAACCGCACCAGAATATCAGAGAGCCGCTGGGACTGCTGTTCGTAGTCGGCCTTCATGGTGCGGTATTCCTGTTGGGTGATTTCCCCATCTTTCCAGTCTTGATAAAGAGACTGCTTGTAGCGGGTGACTTTCGCCAGTTCGCGCTCCTTGGTGTTAATCAAATCGTCCAGTCGGAAAGACTGGCTTTTTTTGATTGGAGCCGAATTGATACGAGCCACCAACTCCGAGTAGGAAACCGCCAAATGCACCTGCTGTTGAATGGCAAACAGGACGGCAGCCTCCAGACGGTTGTGCTTGATAGAGTGCATGGAGCAGGCCAGCCGGGAACGGTTTTTATAAGTGGAACAAGCGTAGTAGACATTTTTTCCGCTCTGGCTCCGGGTAATGGCCTTGCCGCAGTCGGCACACCGCAGGAACCCGCTGAACAGATGAAGCTCCCGGCTTTTAGGTGCTGACCGGGTATCACGCTTCAAAAGCGCCTGTACCTTTTCAAAGGACTCCTTGTCGATAATGGCTTCGTGGGTATCGGGAACCGTTACCCATTCGTCCTCGGGGACTGCCTCGATCTCATGTACCTTGTAGCTTTTCACCCGGCGGCGGCCCTGCACCAAATCCCCGGTATAAATGGGATTGGTGAGGATATTCCAAATTGCCCGGTCGCCCCACATGGGATCGTCAGCGGTTGAGGAAACAGGCAGGCCCTTGGCCCGTCTGTATGCCGTAGGGCTGGGAACGCCATGCTCGTTGAGGTAAAAGGAGATATGCCGCTTGGTCGTGCCTTGCAGACACAGGGCATAAATCTGTTTGACGATTTCAGCCGCATCCTCGTCCACGATCAACTGGTGCTTATCCTTTGGGTCTTTGATATTACCGTAGGGAGCAAAGGAACCGATATACTGGCCGTTGCGCCGCTTGTAGTCAAAGACTTGTCGGATTTTCTTTGAGGTCTGATAACAGTATTGATCGTTCATAACATTGGTGATCGGAACGATGATACTGGAAACGCTGTCCGGGTCTTTGTAGCTGTCCACATTCTCGGCAAGGCTGATAAAACGGACGCCCATCTGCACAAACAGGTTATCAATCAGACTTCCCGCATCGCTGTAATTGCGGGCAAAACGGGAAAGGTCTTTGACGATCACACAGTTAATTTTGCCGCTCATAACATCGGAGAGCAGTCGTTGGAAATTCTCGCGCTCCGCGTCTGTCCCCGTGTGTCCATCGTCCACATATTCGGAAACACTTTCAAACTCGTCAATGTGCATTTGGTAAAAATCATTGAGAAGATCGCGCTGGTTTTTCACGCTGTTGCTGTCGTCTTTATAGTCCTTTGATTTCTTCAAATCCTCTTTGGAGAGCCGGATGTATTCACCCAGCCGCCAGCGTCGGATCGTATAAGAGGGGGAAAGTTTCTGCTGATACCCTCTGTTTTTTGCTCGTGCCATTTGTCCTCCTTCCCTATCACATTACACCTATATTATACCTCTGTTCGGGAGGGACAACAAGGATGCCTTTGAAAGCCCCAGCCTTGGGACACTCTGTCTCGAAGTCCAAAACGGGCCGTAGCCGAAGTTACAGCCCGCTCTTTGCGCGAAGCAGAAAGTCGCCCAGCGTGTCCTGTAAGGACGGGCCATTCTCTGCAAACTCAATTTTTACGCCCACACCGCCAACGCAGAAGCAGTACAGATTTTGCGCCCCCTGCACGAACCGGGTGATGCGCTCCTCACGGGACAACCCTTTCTGAAAGGCCATACCGCTGACATCGGAAAGCGTGTCTGCGTTGGTTGCGCCAATATCGACGCTTTGCATTTTATCAAGTTCCTGCGTGGTAAGTTTCACGGTAAAACCTCCTCATTCTAATTTTGATCCCCGCTGTCCGATGGGGAAACAGGAAAGGCCAGCACCCGGAAGTGCTGGCCCTTCGTCTTTCTCCACCTCGGGACACTCTGTCTCGAAGCTGCTTTATAGAATTGGGAGCGCCACGCTCATTTTCTTGCCCTGCCACAAGACAGCGATATTCGGCGTGACGCTCCCGCACAACGGATAACTGCGGCCCGGAGGGACAGGCGGCCAGCCTGTCCAACTGCGGATCGTGGCCGTGGACTGGCCCGGCCCATTTGCGGCGCTGGTGTTGTTCGCTCGTTCCCGTGGAGGAAGTCACAGCGCACCCGCCGCTCGGCTCCCCGCGCTATGCTCGGGGCCGCCCGTTATTCCATTGTGGAGAAGAAACCTCCTCTCATATACCACCAGAAAAAAGGGGGCAAAATGGAGATGCTGATTAGAGATTTTTTCTCAAATATTTTTTCATGGCCTCGATCCCGCACAAGACGGAATTGCGGACGGCGCTTTTGTCCACGCCCTCGTCCCGAGCAATCTCCCGGTAGCTCTTGCCGAGAATGAGGTGGGCATCCACCCGGCGGCCTTGGATCTCCGGCAGGGAGTTGAGGGCGTTCCAGAGGTGGCAGAAACGATCCATGCGCTCCAGCAGTTCCTGCGGGGACGGCTCATGCACACAGGCGGAGTATTCAATCCCGTCATCGCAGTCGAGGGAATAGTACGCCTTGTTGTAGCGGACGCGCTCGGCGTGAGCGGCCTCGGCCAACTTGCCAGCCCAGAGCTCGGCGGCCACTTCATCGGGAACTTCGATATATTCATTGGTTAAGTACCAAGGGTAATAGTCTTTCAGATTGATGGTAGTCATTATATTTTCCTCCGTTCAGATTTTTGGTGAGTGGCGATCTGGACGGAGGGGCGGCGGGGATCGACAGCCGGAGCCACCCCTGCCAACCTCGGGACAAAGTGTCTCGAAGCTGGCGGAGGATAAAAGAAAAGCGCCCGCACAGCATGACGCTATGCGGACGCACGAAACGACATATTCACTAATGTAATGACGGATTTCGCATCCATAGCCGGATTGCCCCAGAGGGGGAGCTGCGCTTTTTTTAGCTGGTGGAGATCATGAGTACTGTGAAAAGTCAAAATGAACACGGCGATACCTCCCGGATACCGCCGTGTCCTCAAAAAAGGGCAACTTTAACACGCCCCCCGTATTCCAATTTTCAAAACGGAAAACGGCGGCTGAAATGAACTATTTCAACCGCCGCGACATCTCAAGCGCAAGATCGTTGTAGTGCAACGGTTTTGTGTTGGGAACGCTTATTTTGCAGGAGCAAGAGCAAAGAGCCGATAACACGCAGATTTATTTCCTGCTGTTATCGGCTCTGCGTCTATGCGTCTGGCTCTTTGATAACTGTCATATTGAATTTTGTTACATTTATTAGCGATACTTGTCTACATTTTGGACAGAACAGAGGAAAATTTTTTAATTCCGTGTTATACCTAATCTGCACCCTTGTTTTATTCCCACAAACTGGACAGCGGATAAATTGTACTTCTTGCATGAGCTAATCCACTTCTCAATTTTCTGTGTTAAGAAACGCAGCAAGTGCATTATGAACTTCAACCGGGTCTTTAACACTATATGTGAAGGATGAAGTCGCATTTGTTTCTATCCAAATTTTAGAATAGTCGGCGGTAAAACTGATTATGGAATCCATAGAATTGTCCAAACGGTAAAATGTGATCTTGTTAGTGTCTTCACTATCATCCCAAGAACCTTTCTGGACTTCTTTCTTGTTTACCTCAATCCCTTCTATAAATGTCAACAGTTGATCGAGTTCCGCTTTGTCTGTAATGGTTTTGCTTCCATCAGCAATCTTTATTTCAGAATATGTTGCAGACGGAGTTGCTATTGCGGGAATGTTGGTAATGGTTTCCTTTACCGTTGAATACTGAGGGCGGTTGGGGATAAGGCAAACCGCAATAACTGCAATCAAGATTACTGCTCCTAACCCGGCAAAGCCAATTATTTTCTTTGTGTTTGATTTCATAATATTTATTATCCTTTCTTTCGGGCTTCCCTCAGCATATTTACTTCATCGGATCTTTCTTCTATGCTCGTGCCGAAAAGCCGCTTGTTTTG